>Ga0209367_1010423_pt1 | contig 12467 bp, 1 predicted proteins | sample WorMetLIZISLAND2_FD_187412 | JGI IMG/M metagenome (GOLD analysis project Ga0209367, IMG submission 187412) | Marine gutless worms symbiont microbial communities from Max Planck institute for Marine Microbiology, Germany - Olavius geniculatus... ... | reverse complement strand
TCAGTTAGCTGACAGCCAGTCAGATTTTGTTCAGAAACGCGCACAAACTTAACTAGCGAGTTACAGTTAACAGACGGTTTGCTAACTGATCAGTTAACTAAAAGATCCAGAAACCGGCCCTTAGTCAGCTAACAGCTCAATGACACTGCAAGACAGTACTACAGTAAGCATTTCTCATTCAGTCTTGTTGATGGGGCAGAATGTGTGCTATCTTTGGATGACTCAATGGTATTTTAGTGCTGGCTGTTGACCAAAAATTGATTGACTACTTGATTGCCAAAATTCTAATGAAAAGTGTGTGATCAATCATTAATTGGAGGTTTTGTATGAAAGATCTAGCCTTGTGCAAAATTTTCAATTATTGGGTGCATATATGTCATTGCATTGTTTTTTTCTTGTAGTACTTAAACATCGAAACCGTCTCCAAGTACTTCGGTGGTTGCAATAGTTTATCTGGTTAGTATGGCTTGGTAACCTAACATTAGTGCATCGGGCTATTGATGTGAGGTCGCTAGTTCGACTCCAGCCCAGTGCACTGCCATTTAACGACCTTGTGCAAGTTGTTCAGTGTCTGCACACATGTGCTTCTGTCACCAAGCAGTATAATTTCGTACCAGCCTAACTGCCGGGTTGTGGAAGTGCTGGTCTTTCTCTGATCTGAGCTGTCTTTGCACTAACTGCTGGCTCATCGCCCTCGAAATGGAGATGACCATCACTTGCATTGCTCACAGAGAGTGCTGTTAACTATCGGTGGTGGCCGCAATCCAGTTGCTAAGATGGGTATTACTGCAAATCTCTCATTTCAACCATTGTAAGTGGTAAGTGATAAGCTGTTAAGTTCTTGTGCTGAAAGCTTCTTTGATGTTGCAGTTGGCCAGCATCTGCTATTCATGGAGATAAATCCCAACAAGAAAGGGACTGGGTACTTAATGGTATGTTCCTCTGCTGCTGTTGCTGGTGTCGGCATTTTAAGTCTCATTTTAGATTACATTTATTTTATGTAATAGCATATTTGTTGTGAAGTGGATAAAATGAGTGCGCATATAGCCTCTGCTGGTACCGTTGAGAACTTCGTTGGAAACGTTTAGTTAATTATTTGTAACTATGATGAGAAATTGTGTATTTTTCTGTCTATTATATTGCATTTATATAATTCAAACCCAGGTTTGGGCATCCTGGATAATCAGCAGATTTTTCAGCTCACCCGAAACCTGGATTTATCTAGTCCTGAAACGTGTAAGTATTTGTGGAAAAGAGTCATTTCTGTACAGTATGTAAGTGACGTGTAGTCCAACTGCTGTCGGTTTAGCCATCATCAAGGCAAATGTTTGCATTGCTGTTTTGTGTGGTCTGGTAAAGAACCATGATAATCTTGGTGGATTTGGTGGTGGCTTGACTTAGTTGGTAATGTTGTTTGTTACATCAATGAAGCCCGTTCAGTCATCGTTCAGTACATGTATGAGTCAAAATCTCATCTGACAGCAGTCGGCGGCGGATGGTTAAATCATCTATGCATGTAACCAGCCACCCAGGTCTACTCAGTCTGGCTCAGGCTATTTTCTCTCCATGGGTAGATGCATGATGCATTGAGTACTAGTAAAACGTACTAGCCCCTTATTGTTGCCATCATTGGTCTTGCAGTGTAAACTGGTGTCTGGCTGAGGGCTAAGCAAATGTAGGTCAGCACCACTTTATGGGCCTTGCAGCTTAGGAAGGACTTTGCTTTTTACAATGATCGTCCTGCATGCCATGCTCAGTGATGTTTTCAGATTACGATGACACGCATTCTGTGCTTTTTAGAATTCCGCGAAGGCAAGACGGCCATATTAGTTGCTACAGACGTGGCATCCCGTGGACTCGGTAAGTGGTTATCGTCGTCTGTCTCGTATCTCATTGGTGTCTTTATTTTCTGTTACCGGTTCATCACTGTTAATTAGCTTTAAAACTCACTCTGCAGAAGATTTTGGACACAGAAATCCACAGATTTGTTTATTTTTTGCACAGAATTTATTTAGTTGTTTAAAAAGGCTATTTCTGTGCACATGATAAAAGTTTAACAAGGTCAGAACTCTCAAAACCAGAAATCTTTGACAATCTGAAATCGTCATAAATTTCTGTTGATTATTTTTGATATGGCCTAGTGATGGAACAACTCTTTGACTTTCTAAATTGTTACTAAACCAGCTGGCCTACCTAGTTGCTGTTTTTGTTGATAACAAAAATTTGATTTGTTTCAATATTTTTTTATCTTCGGTTGTTTTTTTTCAATTTTTCGTTATTTTTGTGTTTCTGATCTGAACCGTAACTTACTTACTTTACTAGCATAATTTGTACTGACGAATGATAATTATTGTTATTCTTATCTAATTACTCACTTAATGTCTTGTTGCTGATAGCAGCTATTGAAGGTGATCCTTGTTTGCTAGAAGTTTTGAAAGTTTGGGTACTATTCTAAGTTTAGTGAAACTGGAGCCTTATTAACCTACTTGAAACAACGTACTACGCAAAAGGATGGTTTTACTGAATGGTTTGAAATGTCAAGTTCTTATTTCATTAGGTCAACTCTTTGATTAAGTTAAGCTATTATGTGTACATCCACAAGTTTTTTTCAATTTCATTGAAATTTGGACTCTGCCTAGAATTCACCATTATGTGATCCAAGGTGGAAATCATGAGGCCATTAATACTAGAAATTTGTTTGTTTTAAAACTACTTTTTGCCACTTGCAGCCGAAGCTGGCAAATGACTGCTGATTTTTAACGGTGTAATATCTAAATTTGGTCAGACCGGATTTTTGATATTGAGCCGCATTTTGGTGTCTTGTGACTGACCGTCACTTGTTGGTCAGCTGTTGTCGCATTGTGAAACAGGTATGAAGCAGGGTTTTCGATAGACCTGAATTTTCAGGACGTCATGACTTCCAAGCTAAAAAAATTTTGACAGCAGTGTACAAAATCTGAAAGTCATGCAGTAAGCCTGCAAAAAGCTCAAGCAAAAAAATTAACGCGATGCAACAAAATATGTACCTACTACGTGCTCTGCTTAAGCACCGCCAACATAGACATTGGTTTTGAAAACAAGCTACATTTACTTCTAGCTTCGTGGAAAATGAAGAACGCAGTTTCTGCACCAGAAAAAGTTACAAACTTGCAGAGTTCAATATTGTTCATAGAATAAGTTGATACTGTCTATAAACAGTTTAACACGGAACGAATAAAGCTCGTACGGCTTAAAATGCACAGTGGACTAGACACATAAATCACAAGTTTCATGCTGCCAAACAAACAAAAAACCCTGCTGTGGCTAGGATAGCCGACTGTACTGGTTGTCAGTGACCTTTAAGGTCATCCAAGGTCCATGATTTTCATCTCATCTGAAAGGGCATATGCAATTTCCTATTAGTGATCAATAGCAATCTTGCTCTATCTCTCAGCGTTTTCGAGATACGGCCACTTATAGCTTGAAACTTTCCATTAAAAATTGCGGCCAAACTGCTGCAAATGGAAACATGACTACTATTGACAGCCTATAGAAGTGCCTTATTGGATGGTATCATCGCCGACCCCCCACAACTTACCTTTTAGCCACAATACAGCACAATTGGCATACCATAGTGCATTATGTCCCTTCAAAGCGTACCAAGGTCAATGATTTTCATGTAAGCTGAAAGGGCGTATACATATTACTTTCTATTAGTGATTAATAGTAACCTTAGCAATAACCCTAACCGTTTTTGAGATATGGCCATTTTTCCATTGAATTTCTTACCTCCCCCTCTTCATTCAACCCCAAATTTGAATATGTTTCCCTTGCACTAGATTGCTGAAATTTTGCATGCCTAGGTTTACAACACGAGTTATTCGTGTAAAAAGTTTTCCCTTACGACCTAACACTTAGTCACAATATGTCTGTTACAGACAACGACGGAGGGACGACAACCATACCATAAGCTCGACCGTTACTTAAGTACGGCCGGCTAAAAAACTGCGATTTTGTTTTCCAGAGTAGAAAATAATGGCAGTGACACTGACACAGTTGTCGTGGCACATCTATAATTATGAAATACAGTATGCAGCAACACGACAGTCAATAGAAGTTATTGGATGAAAGAAACATTCGAGAACAGATTGTTATGTCAGATTTATTATAGAGAAATAAGCATAATAAGAGGCAGTTTGATTTGGATGTCGTGACGTCCATGTCTTAAAATTTGGGCACATAGGATGAAATTTTTGGGCTTATTTACGCCCAAACGCCTGCTATTGAAAACTCTGGGACTATGAAGGATTCAACTACATTTTGCTTGTAGTGAATCTAGTAGGCATGTTATCCATGACGTGTGCATCAATTGGCTGAAATTTTTGGCCGATAATTGTCAGTGCGTTGAGTGATAATCATGGCAGATCATGACATTTACAATTCCGATAATTTTAACCACTGCCACGAATGCCCTTTCACATTCTGAATTGTAGTAACAGTCTTTGGGTCAGACTGACTTTCGTTCATGTACAATTTTCCAACCAATTAAACCTAAACTTAGGTACGGCGACACTTCATCTCACGAAACTTAATCAGCGACAGTTCATCGGACGACAGTTCATCGCGGTGACAATTAACCGGAACGACAGTTAACCGCGCGACACTTAATCGCGCGACATTTAATCGGGCGTATGAATGAATTGATACAAAACATTAAGACAACAGGCTGACATTAAAAACGATTATTTCCCGCAAACTAAACAAAATTGCTTAATATACAGTTGGCTTACTGTTTATGTAGTGTTCACATATGTGTGCATAGTAGCCTAGTTATTAGTTATAATAAAAAAACACATAGTACAAGTACAACCTATTATTTTCAATCAACTTAAACAGTTTAGCCCTGCGTAATGTTTGTGTAATTTAAAGTTCTTAAAAGTTACAGCACCAGAGTTATTTAAAGTTCATGCAAAACTTATAGCAACGCCATAACGTAGTTCCGCCACGATTCTCGTGCTTTCCAACGTATTATAAATTACAATAAATAACACTCTGTTTGCCCTTAGTCCTACTACTTATATCGAATACGACATCCATTATTGCTCAGATAACGTTACTACCCCAGGTAAATTGAACAGGGACTTTATTCGGTGCTTCAGTGATAATTAGCTTGTCCTTCGCTGATAACGTTTATATGTCGACCAGGGGTAAGGTTAATTATGGCTTATTATGGTGCTGGACGCGTGGATGACTGCTTGCTCGAGGAAATTGCACGCGATTAACTGTCGCCGCGATGAACTGTCGCGCGATTAAGTGTCGCGCGATGAAGGGTTGTGAAACCTAAACTTGGTACAGAACCTAGCTTTCAGAACTTAAAAATGAGGACCACCTAAGCTCGTAGTATTATCATCAGTCGTTGATGGAGTAGTTCTGAAAGGTTTGGCTTGTCTCTGTCTCTTTGACAGGAGGCAGGCCGGGCCGATGGTTTACGTTAGAACGGTCGGTCGTGACCAAGCTGAGAGCTCTGGTCGCGGTCTTCGCTGGCGTCGAATGCTGACGCTGTAGTGAGTATGTAGTACACAGTCAGTCACCGCGTGCCGGCCACACACCGGTGCAGTGCCTGTCTTCGCGAGTGGTTCCTCCTCCAACCAAGAGGAGCGGGACCCCTCTCGAACAGGTAACTGACACCTGTGATATCCATCTGATCTGGTGTATAATATGACTATGATTATATCATACTCGGTGCCATTGTTTATGGTGCCGCCATCACAGTGCAGCTCCTTTTTATTTTACCAGGTTCATTTGATGGATGTAGCACAGCACCAGGACGGAGGGCGCTGATCTTCGGACCAAGCCAAACAGCTTGAGCCTACGGATATGCTTAATAGCAGCTGTGGGGTCATACATAAATGACCTAACATGATTATAAAGAACCCTCTTCCTCTCTTCGTCACATTTTGTTACAATGCTCTGGAGCCCATCAAATATGATGATGTTACAAACTTCTCCCCTCTCTTCTTCATTTGACCACCTATGGCAGCCGGTAGGGTAGCCTACAGCGAAGAGGTTCACTGTTATCTAAATTATCAACTAGAAGGCGCTCGTGAGAGTGCATATGTCTGCCAAGTGAAGTGATTTAAACATTACTACCCCTGCAACTACTACTACAACAACACCTACAACTACTACTATGCTTACAAATACAACTACACCTACTACTACTACTACTACATCTACAAATAGAACTACGCCTAATGCTACTACTACACCTACAACTACAGCTACACCCTACACATGAAAGGGGAGGGAGAAGGAAGAGCCGCTTCATGGCAGGGGAAAGGGAGGGAAAAGTAATAGCCGGCGTTGCTGCTTGTGTTGTTGTGTTGGTGCAATGACGTCATTGCTATTTTGAGTCATCATGTACACACACACAGGACAGAAGGACAGAATGACCAATCCAATAATCTCCTCCAATGTTCACTACGTTCACCTTGGCAGAGATAATTATAGAAATTATTTTCGCCATCTAAATAACTGTCTGCTGGTAGTTTAATAAAAAAAACACTGTGCGAAACTTAAGCACAGGGTTCTGCAATGTTTCTAGGCCTACTTGTTCAACCACATGTGGCAAGTCGGCGATGTAAATTGGCTGTTCATTGTGCCTTCCACAGATGTGACGTGTGATGTCACACTATTTTTTACCCCCTCCCCTACATCTTGTATAAAACTAGATAATTTCGTACTTGAATCGGACATCCAGTTGCTGCAGTTTTGATGCAGTTTTTGAATGTTTTTATTGGCTGGGGTTTTTGTAATTTATATTCCCTACATCACACATTGTAACAATTATAATATGAACCCGTTAGTGTACATACTGAATGGCGTGTCACACAGTCAGGTCGTGGGTTTTCTTTGGGTGAAGATGATGGCCCAGTGTTGTCATAATAAGCAGCCCTTCGGTGGTTTTCGCACAGCTAAACACTGCACTGTGCAGCTGTAATGCATAATGCTGACATTTGGTCGAAATTTGCATACTGTTTGCTTTTTACCCTTGCAGTTTACACTCTTTAAGGGGATGTCAGACGAACGACAAAGTCGGCCGACTTTTGTGGGCGTGGTTGAGTTGCCCGACAAAATCGGTGAACCATGACACACGGTTGATAGTTTCGTCTGCTACTTTATACATTATCAGCTAGCACAACAGCTGAATGCAGATCGCAAAATAATACTTGCATCACTTTTTTTGCTGCATCTAATGAACGAAAATAATAACAAACACAATAAATAACTAAAATAAATATTCATCTTCCGTTGTAAACAATCACCATGGCAACATAAACAAAATTTGTTGTCCTATATACGAAAAGTCGGCCGACAAAATCGTCGAAGATAGAACATGCTCTATCTTGGCAAAATCGGGCGATTTTTGCATGACACACGACAGATTTTTGTCGTGTGATTTTGTCGGCAGATAAAATCAGCTGATTTTGTCGTTCATCTGACATCTCCTTTACAGTTGCAGTTTTTTTCCCTGTCTCTCACCGAAAGTGCAGCAGTGAGTTGGCGACTCTCATCGCAGGTGGTAGACTTTTCCAAGCTCGAGCTGCTGCTACCGGAAACGCCCGGTCGCCGATGATAGAGCATTGCGTTGACAGCACTTGCAGCCTCATCGTGTCAGTAGACTGCTTACAACGTCATGCTGGGACATCGGCTGTCAGCAAAATAGGCCGACCGTTATGGAGGCTGTTTGCAAAAATAAGTGATATATCTGATTTGATCAGAAATAAATCAAACTTCAAGTAAGCCCCAATTCGAAAGGAAGCCATTTACTTCCATAAACTTTTTTTAAGTTACACTTGCAGTCTTGTACAACACTAGTTAATTTCATACTTGAACCAGAAACTCGGTGCTGTCTCTTCGTACAGTCATTATATACAACTGAACTAAACTGAGTTGCTGCAATTCAGTTCATTTTTGTTGTTTTGTACACATTTTCACAAGCTGTATCAGGTATCAGGACGTTTCGCCTGCCCCTCTTTACCTCCCACTCTCAAATGTTCACCGCTGGCCTGGATGTTTTGCTCACTGAATTTTTTGGTGACTGGGAAGATGAACAGATGGCGATTGGCGAAGAAATGGGACGAAGAAGATGGATTTGACATCGCCCTTCGTATGTCTTCTCTCGTCCATCATTTTTGCTGTTATCGTCTGCATCCGTGCATTTTCCCCTTTGTCTGCAATGTTTTAGTGGGTGAAACGTCCAGGCAAGGGCTGAGACGTCCAAATTCTTTGTAGTCAGTATAGGTGGTTGAACTAATCAAGTGTGAACGTTTGCTGTGTACAGACGTGGAGGATGTGAAGTTTGTCATCAACTACGACTTCCCAAACTGTTCTGAGGATTACGTGCATCGTATCGGTCGCACAGGCCGGGCATCCAACACCGGCACTGCATACACGTTTTTCACCTACGCCAACTGCAACAAGGCTCGGGATCTGATTGGCGTCCTTCAGGAAGCCCAGCAAGAGATCAACCCGAAGCTGCTGGCTCTGGAGAGCATGTCCAACGTTGGCGCAGCCGGTCGAGGTATGCAGCATACGGACACAAGATTTTTGCAGGTCTAAGGCCACGACCGTTTTTGTCCAGCCAATCGCAGTCCAAACTGCTACATCCCTCTTTTTAATATATACACAGTGTTTCATTAATAAGGACCCCTTTTTGTTTTTTCATAATTCACTCAAATGATGATGAATTTACACAAAATTTTCACCAGTTGTAGCTAAAGAGATACTAATTCAAAATATTTCAACAAAATATGGCAGTTGATTAAATATTCTTTGCTAGTCGTGACGTAATGCTGACTTCATAATGCATCGTGTGTACAAGCTTGCTTGTCTCCGGTGGTGCTGTCAGTTGCTACCCTGCTTTGATGGTGAACTTAATCTGGTTCACTAGTGAAAATGCTTATTGTGTTAGCATTCAGCAACATGGGGACGTGAAATCAGGCATCTCGCGATCCAAAGACTCAACCTTTTCGCAAGCTCGGTGTCTTAGTGCACTGTCTTGCCTAAACATGTGAAAGGCCAACTATCCACACAGGCACCTAAATGCGATCACTTTGCACGTTTTTTGTGGCTGCAACTGTAAAACTTCAGAAATTTGTCACGAACGAACTAGATTTTTCACCATCGGAGGAGGGCAGCAACTGACAGCACCAGTTGAGACTAGCAAGTTTGTACCCGTGACACATTATGACAACAGTGTTACATCACGACTAGCAAAGAATATTTAATCAACTGCCATATTTTGTTGAAATATTTTGAATTAGTATTCCTTCAGCTACAAGTGGTAAAAATTTCCTGTAAACTGATCATCATTTGAGTGAATTATGAAACACTTGTAGATACAGTGTGTAGCTTTTTTGGGGAAACCCATCGTAAAGCTAGCTACTAAGCGTCACCTGTCATATGCGATTGTGCAGTGTTACCTGTCACCTGTCACAGGTGAATGTGTTCCACCTTAATCCCAGCCAGACAGGCTGGTACCCTGTTCTGTTTATTGAATCAGGAGGGATGGATGGTCTAGTTGTCTTCGTTGTTTTTTTTATATCAAAAATCAAGATGTAGACTGTACAGCTTTTCCAGTGCTGATACTCTGATTTGTAGTAGATAGGTTTTCGGGGTTAGGTCAACTGCTAACATGTGGCGAACTGCATGTGTGCCAACTCAGTCTCCAGTGCTACAGTTGGCTAGTTGTAGCTTATCAGTCATGGAACACTTAATGCTTAAACTGATATTTGGGGCAGCAAATATGTTTAGTAGCTCTGTGGCATGGCATTGCTTTGGGATGTGCTGTTACGATCACTGGTTTATATACCATAGTTTGCATGATGGTGTTGATAGCAGCAACACTGGGAGGGATGCTAGAAAGTGGGGACAATACTGTAGCTCAGAATTCCTTGGGAGCCTGGAAGGTGTTCATTCCTAGAATTTATTTATCTGCATTACTAAAGCTTATAAGTTAAAGCTGAATATAGCTCTTCATAGGAAGCCAGTCTCCTGCCATGTGGGATCATGCAGGTAAACAGCCTGCCGTCTTTACTTACCCTGGAGTGATGGAAGCCAAGTGACCTGAGTGATTGGTTACGTATCTGTATTCTATATGGCATTATTGCCAGGTATTGACGGGTGTTACTTTGTGGTTTCTTAGGTCGCCGATACAAGAGCTCCAATCCGCTAGGAAATGACATCATGCATCTGTTCTGTGATGCCGGCATGTTTGAGGCTGTGATGCCGTCATCAGCTGCCACGGCCACGCCAGCGACCAGCACAGTCAACAGTGTAGCCAGCACTGACACAGCTCCCGCTCCCGCTCCCACTCAGTACGGCATCGTAGGAAATGTTCCATTGGCAGCAGCTCCAGCAGCTGCAAACAGCACTGTGGCTCAAAACCCAGCTCCAGGAACCAGAGACCAGGCCTCCAGCCAGAGCCGGGATAAGGATCAGCGCCGGGACCGAAGCCGTAGTCATGAAAGGTCACGACGTGACAGAAGTCGAAGCCGCGATCGTCGTCGCGATCGTGACCGGAGCCGTGACCGCAGTCCAGACAGAAGCAGAGACCGGAGTAGAGACAGAGACAGGAGTCGAGATAGGAGTCGTGACAGGAGCCGGGATAGGGATCGGCGTCGTGGGCGTGATCGTAGTCGTGAACGCGGTGGTCGCGATCGTAGTCGAAGTCGCAGTCGAGGTCGTAACCGTGATCGCAGCAGGAGCCGTGACCGAGGTCACAGGCAAAGCCGGGAACGAGAACGTAGTCGGGACCATGATCGTGACAGACGGGACGATGGCGCGAAACGCAAGAGTCGCTGGGACACGGGGGCGGGCTCGTCACAACCCGCCCAGGAGACTGCCAGGCAGAAACCACCAGTCGACAACAGCCACCCACAGCAACAGATGTCTACAGCAGCAGGGGCTTTGGGAATGGCTGCAGCGAACGTTCAGAGTCTTCTGACTGCTGGACGTACGGCTAGTGCTGAGCAACCAGCTGTCAACCCGCTGATGTCGATTGCAGTTAAACCACCTGCTGCACATGGCGGAGTTGATTCAAGCTTGGCTGGTAATTCAGGACGTGGATCGGGTATGTTGATGCCAAATCCAGCTATGACTGGTCCCAGCGATACTGGTACAATGGCTAATGAAAGCTTCTTTGGTCAGAACCAGCAGAGATTTCCTGGTGGTGGTAATTTCAGCGGTGTGGCCGGCACGAATAACAGTCAAGATAATCTATGGAAGAACAGTGCAGGAGGCACCTTCCCTGGTGGTACTTCCAATATGCTCAATAACCGGCCGCCGTTTTCCAACATGGGTGGGATGCCACAGGGCATGGGTGGACCGGATGCTGTTAGACCCTATCAGATGGGTAACGACAGCATGGGCCGTTTTAGAGGTCCTAGCATGATGAATGAAGCTATGGCAGGAAACACCGGATCTAACAACATGCAAAATTACCCCCGATCGCAGGGTGCAACTGGAGGCAGATTTCCTGCACCTGGTAACATGGATGTCAGCAAGCAGGGATTTGGAAGCTGGGGTGGGACAGGGGGATCAGATAATTTCACCGGCTTGGAAATGCCAGGTAGTGGAATACCTGGTGGAGGACCTAATCCCGTTGGGCAGTCAAACAGTATGCAGCAGAGCGGCGGAAGCAGAATGCGTATGCCAGTTGGTGGTACTGAAGAGAAACACGAATTCCGATCGGGTGGTCGAGGGTTTCCCGGTGCAACGGATAACACGAATAGGATGCTAGGATCAGGATTCCGAATGACATTTGGAACCATCAGTCGAATGCCGGCGACTCCGGCTACCACTGCAGGAGTCGATGGACCACGTAGTATGATGGGAAACAATGCCGGAGGACTTTCACAAAGACCGCCATTTAACACTGAAACAGCGAGGTTTGGAAATCCCACCAGAATGCCACCGAGTATCGAGATACAGGCTGGTGGCAGTGGAAGTGGCAGTTTTGCAAACATGGCGGCAACTAGAGGAGGACGTATGCCTGGTATGACGAACGTCCTCCCAGAGTCCGGTACGATGCAGGATAATGCAAATCCGAACGTTGGCAGTCAGACAGTCAGTGTTCGGACGTACTACAACCAGTCTGCAGCAGGTGGTTCCCAACCTCCGGCTCCGGTTCCACCACTTATGTCACAACCGGTGAAGCCGCCGACTCATAATACAAACTCAGCAGTACCGCCGCCGCCGCCACCGCCACTCACACACGAGAACAAGAACCCTGCCTCATCATCGATGATGACATCTCAGACATTTGGAGGACCTAATCCCGTTGGTGTGCCTGCACCGCCGCCATCTCAGGTACCTCCTGTTCCCGATCAGCCAACAGCCGAGCAGATGCAAGCTGCCATGGCTTACTACTACTCACAATGGATGCAGCAACAACAACAACAGCAGCAGCAGCCACCACCCCCACC
>Ga0209367_1010422_pt1 | contig 12467 bp, 11 predicted proteins | sample WorMetLIZISLAND2_FD_187412 | JGI IMG/M metagenome (GOLD analysis project Ga0209367, IMG submission 187412) | Marine gutless worms symbiont microbial communities from Max Planck institute for Marine Microbiology, Germany - Olavius geniculatus... ... | reverse complement strand
GGGGGGGGGGGGGGCGATCCAGCCGGAAATGGAAATATCGTTGGTTTGAGAATTGATAGCAAGCAAGTCATTTTTGAGTTCGTTTCCCAGGACATCGACAATTCGATCCAAGGGCTCGGTCGTCGTCAGCCAGTTTTTAACATTTTTCTCATTGTGCGTCAGCCGGAAGTGGACCGCGGGATGACCCAGGGCAATGCTTGCCATCTTATCTGCAATGTGGCCCATTTCGGTGCCGATGGTTTTTAGAAATTTACGCCTGGCCGGTGTGTTGAAAAAAAGCTGTTTAACAGTCACCATGGTCCCCTGCGGGGCCCCGACTTCGATCACATTCTTGATCTTGCCCCCGTCCACCAAAATCTCGGTACCGGCATCCGCAGATTCTTCACGGGATACCAGACTGAAGCGTGAAACCGATGCAATGCTGGGCAGGGCCTCGCCTCTGAAGCCAAGGGTATTGATGGAAAACAGATCCTGGTCAGTATATATTTTACTGGTGGCATAACGCTCGAGCGCCAGCAGGGCGTCGTCGCGGTTCATACCGCTGCCGTTGTCGGAAATCCGGATCAACGAACGTCCGCCCTGGGCAATGTCAACCATTATGCGGGTGCTGCCCGCATCCAGCGAATTCTCCACCAGTTCCTTGACCACCGAGGCCGGCCGCTCCACCACCTCACCGGCAGCAATTTTGTTGGATAGAATCTCAGGTAAAATTTTTATTTTTGACATGGGGTTGGTATTTCGTATTTGGTATTTTGTGGTTGGTATTTTGTGTTAGATGTTTGGTGTTTGGTGTTTGGTATAGCAGTTCAGCCAGTCAACCAACTCATATGGAATTCAAATATGCGTTAAGGCACCGAACACTAAACGCGTCAAATATCAGTTTGACATCGTGTCTGCCACCACCATGGGCTATCTATTGGCTTTGTTTCACAAACTTCGCCAAATATTCAGCATCCGCCGGCGACAAATTGAATTTAAAACAAGCCTCTTCGACTAATTGGGCGGGCTTTTTTTCCGGACCGTATTGGCGCTCGTCCGATATCCACTTAACCGCCTTCCTCAAATTCTCGCCTTCAGGTTGAATAGTAGCCATGATTAATATCCCTTGTTAGATTTATACTTTCCATATATTTCAAACTTAATCCAGCTCGATTTGCGCCTATTGAAGATTGAGACAAACGCAATACCCATAATTCCTAAATTCCTCAATCCCTCAATTCCTCAATCCCTCAATCCCATTATAACTTCGGCTTTTTCTGATGAAACTCCGTCGCCTGCTCAAACCCGTAGGCAACCTTCAAAAGCATTTCTTCATTAAAAGGGCTCCCCATGATCTGTAATCCGACCGGCAGGCCTTCTGCCGAAAACCCGCAAGGCACCGACATGCCCGGGATGCCGGCCAGATTGGCCGATAGGGTGAAAATGTCCGATAAATACATGGTCAGGGGGTCATCGACATTGTCGCCGATTTTAAAAGCGGCCGTGGGCGCCACCGGGCACAGGATAACGTCACAGGTTTCAAATGCCTTGGTAAAATCCTGCCGAATCAGGGTCCGGACTTGGGAAGCTTTGCCGTAGTAGGCATCGTAGTATCCCGCCGAAAGGCAATAAGTACCGATAATGATCCGGCGCTGAACCTCCAAGCCGAATCCCTGGGACCGGGTGCTGCGGTACATGTTCATCAGGTCCTCATGGTCCGGATTGCGAAACCCGTATTTGACGCCGTCGTAACGGGCCAGGTTGGAGCTGGCTTCCGAAGGTGCAATGACATAATAAACTGCCACCGCGTATTCGGTATGGGGCAGCGTCACAGACACCCGTTCGGCGCCTAAGCTTTCCAGCACTTCAACGGCATTATTTACAGCCGACAAAACCGACGGATCCAACCCCGCTGTGGCACTAAATTCCTGCGGGATGCCGATTTTCACTCCCTGCAGATCCCCGTTGAGGGCGGCGGTATAATCAGGCACATCCTGGGGGACCGACGTGGAATCGGAAGGGTCATATCCGGCGATTGCATTCATCATGTGGGCGCAGTCGGTTACATTTTTAGTCAAAGGGCCGATCTGATCCAGCGAGGATGCGAAAGCCACCAGACCAAAACGCGACACCCTGCCATAGGTCGGTTTGAGCCCTACCACGCTACAATGCGAGGCCGGCTGCCGGATGGATCCGCCGGTATCCGATCCCAGAGCTGCCAGGCACATGTCGGCAGACACGGCCGCCGCGGAACCGCCGCTGGAACCGCCGGGAATCCGGCTTGAATCCCAAGGATTGCGGGTAATTTTAATTCCGGAATTTTCCGTAGATGATCCCATGGCGAATTCATCCATGTTAAGCTTGCCCACAATTACCGCGCGGGCTTCCTTCAACTTTCGGACTACGGTGGCATCATAAGGCGGCTCAAAATCGCGCAGAATTTTCGATCCGCAGGTCGTTGTCAAGCCGCGGGTGCACATCAGGTCTTTGATACCTATCGGTATGCCCGTCAGCGGCGTTCCGCTGCCGCTAGTTAGTACGGCGTTGGCCTTCTCGGCCTGCTGCAAGGCAATCTCCTCGGCCACCGTAATATAGGCATCAATTTTATCGTCAACCGCAGCAATTCGGTCTAACACCGCCCGGGTTAGCTCGATAGACGATATTTCCCTATTTTTTAGCAGCCGATGTGCCTCACTTATTGTTAGTTCATACAATTTCACGAAATATTTCTCCTATAATACTAATATCTTAGATGAGCATCTATTCAACAAATTCCAAATATCAAGCACCAAATTTCAAATAAATCTCAAATCCCAATACCCATCGACCAAAACATAGGAGAGGATTTTATCATTAATGTTTTTTCTACAGGATCATATACGGTTTTGGATTTTTGAATTTCGGTCATTGGTATTTGTTTGCTATTTGTGATTTGTTATTTGAGATTTTGAAGGTTTCAGCCAACTACTTTAGGAACCACAAAACTCCCTTCTTCCTTCTCGGGAGCATTGGCGAGCACATGTTCCCGGTCCAGATGCTCTTTTGGAACGTCTTCACGAAAGGCATTGGTTAATGAGATCGCGTGGGACGTAGGCTCGATCCCATCAGTATCCACCTCGTTGAGCTTGTCGATATAATCCAATATATCCCCGATCTGGCCGGCGAACTTTTCTATGGCTTCTTCATCCAGATCCAACCGTGCCAGATCCGCCACATATAAGACATCGTCTTTGGTAATTTTCATAATAATTGGTCCGTTGTGTGTTGTATGTTGCGTGTTGTATGTTGTATGTTGTGTGTTGTCCGTGGTGAGTTGCCCCATGCCCCCTGCCTTTTTCTCCACACTTCGCGCTCACCATATTACCCCATTGAGCCTTGAGCTTTCAGCTTTGAGCTTTCAGCTTCTTACCCTCCGCCCCATGCCTTGAGCCGAACACCGAACACCGAACGCCGAATACCGAACCCCGAAGGCCTATTTCTCAACCAACACCGGCTTCAAACCTTTATTTCTTAAATTTGCCAGCATCTTTCCAGCCTCGGCCTTGTTACTGAAATCTCCAACCCTGACCCGGTACCAGATGCCTTTGCCGGGTACTTTGCCGATGGCCCGGTAGGCTGAAAATCCTTTGCGCTGGAGCTCGACCACCAGTTTATCGGCGTCCTCGGCGGCTTTAAACGACGCCACCTGGACGGTATACGGTTTGCCGGCCATTGGGGCCCGGCTGGCTGGAGTCGCCGGCCGCGGCTTGGATATCTCGACCGGCTCTGTATCGAGGACTGCGGCGTGTTCGGTGATCTTTTTGTGGGTTTTGGTCAGCCGCTTTTTACTTTCTTTTTTGGGCTTGGTGGTTGGTTTAGGCGGTGTCGGGTCCACCGGCGGCTCGATTAAAGCCGGCGACGGCACCTCAAACGTTGCGGCTTCATCCTCATTTTTTTTCAGGACCTCATCAAAACCTAGCTCGGATTTGGCTTGAGCTGGATCCGATCTCCTGCGGGAAGCTTCCTGCTCCCTTTTCAATAATTTGTCCCTGGCAATCTGCAATTTTTTTTGCAGCTCGTTGACATCGATTTTGAGTGGTGATGTGCCCCTTCCCACCAGGACCCCGATGCCGAACATCCAACCGCAAACAAAAAAAATAACCACCAACCAGCCGGCAATGGCTCTGCGACTCAACACCAAAAAAGGCTTTTTCGCAAGGGACACTTTTTTATTTTTTTTGGGCATGGGTTTTTTCTCGAAACTCGCAAATCATAGGTCCAGCTTTCAGCATATCATTAAGCCCTGAGCCTTTAAACCCTTGAACCTCTGAACCAGTGATCCTTGACATCTGAACCCCTGAACCCTTGAACCTCTGAACCAGTGATCCTTGACATCTGAACCCCTGAAACTTTGAACCCTTAAACCTCTGAACCTTGACTCATAAAATCTTTTGGAAACCAAGTCAAGAAACTTAATCCAGCCTTCCAGCTTAGAATCCCCCGGCTTCCCAGGTGACAAAATTTATTGTTTATCAAAAAATAATTGTATGATAATTTCCCTCACAAATTAAATATTTATTTCGACCAAAACTGGAAGCAACATGTCTAAACAAGCAACCAAAAATGCAAAACCAAAATTATCATCAAAGACGGGTTCCAAATCCAAAAATAAAGCGTTTACGGACGTTATAAAAATTGAAAGTGTGATCGATTATGTTATTCTCTTCCTGACTGTAGCTTATTTTATTTTCTATATTTTCAAACTCCATTCATCGCTGGGAAACACCTTTTTTTGGGCCGATGAAAATGTTCACGCGTATATCACCTCGATCATCCAGAAAACAAAAAGCCTTCCCGCCGTGTTGCCCGATGATGTATTTGGCGACGTCGAGTATTCATACCCGCCTTTTTTTCACATTCTCAGCGCTATTGTCATGTCGATCGCCGGATTTTCAGCCCTTAAGTTCACAAATCTAATTCTTTTAGTCTTATTTTTAACTGGATTTTACTTCTTGATTCGCAATTATTACAGTAACAGCGCCGCCTTAATTGCATGTCTATTGATCAGTTTATCACCGACCATCGCAGTGAATTCAATTCGCTTTATGACAGAAATGCTCTCGATGTTAATGATATTTTTGTCATTCTTTTTTTTGGCCGTGGCATTAAAAAAGTCGAAAAAAAATTATGCAATCCTCTCGGGCCTGTCAACCGGCCTATTGTTGTTAAGCAAACAGGTCGGAATAACTGTATTAGGCTTCTATTCTTTGTTGCTGGTCTGGTTCTTTTTCAAAAATAAAAATGATGTAAAGCTCATGCTCTACGTTATTGGGATCGCGGTCGGTGTTTATACACCCTATTTAATCTGGGCCATTTACAACGGAGTTGAAGTGTTTGGTTTTTTATCCGTATTTTTGGGAACGAAGCCCGAGTGGGCCACAGATGCAGTAAAGTCATTTAGAGATTCTGAATCCGCCCTGAAGGAATTTGCTTATCTTTTCTATACGGGCAATGGTGCAATCATCACCGTTTCAATTTTGATACCGCTGTACCATTTTCTACGAACCCGCGCGAAGGATCGCCCGCAGAATTATTTCTTTCTTATGACCGTTTATCTTGCAGGCGTAATGGTTGTATGGCATATCACCAACCAACGACATACGATTACACTTTTGCCTCTAATTACTTTTTTGTGCGGCTATGCGCTCCGTCAATTGGTCACGAACAAGATCGCAATACGATCCACGATTATATTATTGCTTGTCACTGCAGCCTTTTTCGCTTATAAAATGCCCAGTTATCGGGAAAGATATAATGCCCCCGTGGCACTCCTGGATATTGCAGCTGTTATTCAGGAAGATAACAGCTCAGATGGCCGGACACTTGTGATACATGCCATCGATTTTCTTATGTTTACCCGCAAACCGGTAATCTGGCCGTCTCCCACCTTAAGAAATGCCCCTATTAATCTATTCGCAAAACAACCGCCGGATAAATTATATGGTTTGTTGAAACAATATAATATTGATTTCATTATGATAGATACCCGACATGTTGTCGATACTGATGATTTTACCGGCCTGAACTATCCGCTTCCGTTTATCAGAAATTGCGAAAAATTAGACCAGCAGGGGAAGCTGTCCTTAAAAGCCATATCAGATTCCAAAAAATTCATACTGTTGAAAGTTATCTGATAGAATAACAACGCTTCAAAGAGAAAAATAGAATGTCAAGTTTAAGAGTAATCGGACTCATCATAGGAATCGCGGGCCTAATCGCAACATTTCTATTCTATCGAGGCCCGAAATGGAAGCGATTTAATTTTGTCTTTTTTTCTTTATTCAACCTTGCTCTGATCGCCGTAACAATTGATCCAAATGTCGTAAATTTTTTGCGCGATTTATTGTCCCTGCAAGAATATCAATACAGCCGAATTCTGGCGCTGCTGATTATTTCGAACCTGATCCTCGTTTTTTTCTCTTTTTACAGTATTTCAAAAGTTGAAAACTTTCGCCTTCAATTCGATAAACTGGTCCGCAAAATCGGCTCCGGCGAATTAGAATCGATTACTGAAGATATTAAAGCCGTCATGGTGTTAATACCCGCGTACAATGAAGCCGATAATCTGAAATATCTGCTGCCCAAATTGCCGAACAGCATCAATGGTAAAGAGGTTGGCGTACTGGTGGTGGATGACGGCAGTGATGACGACTCCAGGGAAATTGCTCAACACCACGGACATTTGACAGTTTCCAATGTTATCAATCGCGGCGGGGGAGCTGCTTTGCGTCTTGGATACGACATCCTTAGAAATTCCGGCGCAAACATCTGCATTACCATGGACGCCGACGGGCAGCACCAGCCTGAGGATATTGAGAAGCTGGTTTTACCCATAATAAAAGATGAGTACGATGTCGTGATCGGCTCGCGAATTCTGGGATCCCGAGAAAAGGATAGTCCCATCAGAGCGGCGGGAGTACACATCTTCAGCGCAATTGTCAGTTCACTGCTGGGCAAACGCATGACAGATCCGTCCAGCGGCTTTAGGGCCTTTAAAATGGATCGGATCAAGGATATCGACCTGCGCGAGGACCAGTATCACACCAGCGAACTGATCATTGAGGCGGTTAAAAAAGGGGTGCGGGTAAAGGAAGTTCCCATAACCATTCTAAAAAGGAAGTTCGGCAAGAGCAAAAAAGGAAGAAACTTGAAATATGGGTTTTATTTTGCCAAGACGATCATAAAGGCTTGGTGGAGGTAAACCCCTTAGTTTTCAGGTGTCGGGCGTCAGGAAGCGTGAAGAAAGGCCATCGCAAGGGCTGAGCCAAAAGGACTGAGGGCTAAGTCAAGTAAATTGGATCAATGGTAGCAGGGCCAAGCGCATTTTTCAGTACCCGTCGCGCTTAAATTCAAACATACCGCAGTTATTCTATATATGACTTCGAATTCAAAAAAAGACCATTGCACCCCCCCCCCGGTAAGCGTGGTTATCCTGACCTTCAATGGTGAGGAATATATATCACAGCTTTTGAAATCGTTAGCGGATCAAACATACCCGTGCGATCTAGTGGAGATAATCGTTGTGGACAATGCCTCAATTGATGATACACCGGGCATTGTCCAGCGGAACCATCCCGGCGCCAAACTGGTGCGGCTCAAAAAAAATATTGGCTTTGCCGCCGGCAATAATCAGGGGCTGCTGCATGCCAGGCATGATCTTCTCGTTTTTATCAACCAGGATACGGTCTGTCACCCTGAATTTTTAGCATCGCTGGTAAAGGCCATGCTTGACGACCGGACGCTGGCGGCCTGCAATCCGAATATTATTACACCGGACCCGCCAAATATTGACACGATAGACCTGAAATCACCTCCGATATCCCTTTATGTGTGTGACCTGTCGCCTTATGGATATGGGAAAAACCGCATTTTGAGCGGCAAGCCGTTATATAACACCAGACTGCTTTCAGGTTGTGCCTTTATTATCCGTCGGAAAACGATTTCAGACTTAGGCTATCTCTTTGATGATCAGCTTTGGATGTACGCTGAAGATACCGATCTTTCTCTGAGAATACATAATGCCGGCCAGAAAATATGTGTGATCAGGAATTCGATAGTATACCATTTGCACAATAGAAATATGGCTCTAAAGCAAAACAGGTTGCGCTTGGCTGCTCAAGCTATCAAAAACAGGCTATATGTTTTTTACAAAAACATGAGTGGGATTGAGTTCCTGGTATATTTTCCATTTTTGCTGTTAGGAGGTGTTTTTAAAATTTTTGAATTCCCTTTAACAACTGCCAAAAAAGCCATATATTTCTTGCCGTTTAGTTTGTTTTCAATAGTATCCATGATATTGGCAGTTTTTCAACTGCCCAGATTTAGGACCCAAAAACTGTTCATTATGAAAAACCGTTGTATATCGGGTTTTTCATTGTTAAAGCGAGTCCTATGGATTTAGTTGAGATTCAAAATGACGCACTTAATCTTAAAGACCGCCATCCGTGGGAACTTGCTAGGCTAGAGGTGGTTTTTGTACTTGTCCAACAAATATTTCCAAATCTGAACAAGCATAAATACCGAATATTAGACATCGGTTGTGGCGACACATTTCTCATTGACCGACTTTCCGAACGAATCCCTCAAGCAGAATTTGTGGCGGTTGATATCGCCTTTACCCCGGAAATTATTTCGCAGTTAAGAGAAAAATACCAAAGCCGTCCAATCTATGTTTATGACTCCCTTGAAGGTGCGCAAGCCGAAAATCCCGCATCAGCCGATCTTGTCTTGCTGCTTGATGTCATCGAACACATTAAGGACGACATCGGCTTTTTAAATCACTTGGGGCAGCAAAAACTGGTCGGCAACAATACCGTGTTTCTGGTAACAGCCCCCGCCTTTCAGTCAATGTTTACCCAGCATGATGTATATCTGAAACATTACCGGCGCTATAACAATTCACAGCTGAAGAGGTGTTTGGCGAAAGCGGGACTGAATGTTCAAAGGGCCGGCTACTTTTTCAGCTTGTTGTTGTTTCCCAGGTTGTTGAAGTGCTTTACCGAGAGAGCAGCCCTTTCCGGGTTGAAGCAGGAAAAAGGCGGCGGTGCCTGGAAATCCAAAGGCTTCCTGGACAAAATCATCAAAGAGACACTATTTTTTGACTTTGTACTCAGTCACTTTGCTCAGAAAATCGGAATAAAGTTGCCGGGACTTTCAAATTATGCGATTTGCCAAAAAAACTGAATGATAATGAATTGTGACAGAAAATAATCCAAGTCCCGAAAACCATGCTTTTTAGGACGAAATATATAGGATTCAGAATACTTATTTGCGCCTAAATTGTTTTTTTATTGAATCGAACCGATAGGTGATTAGCAGGATACACCCAATAAGGATCAAGGATAAAATTGAAACACCGGCGCCAATTTTGAGGGACAATGGTTTGAATAGAAATGTAACCGTATGACGTCCACTTGGAACCTGGATGGCTCGGAAGTTGTAATTCGCTCTAAAAATTCGAGTCTTTTTACCATCAATGTAAGCCTGCCAACCTGGATAATAGGTATCTCCGACGAATAAAAACTTAGGCTTTTCGGTATAGGTTTCGCACTCAAACGAATTGGGACTGTAGTAATTTAGTGTTACCGTATCCATAGAGGTATCTAAGTGGCCCTGTGGCGTGATAGAAGTCGAATCGTAATTGCCTTCGGCTTCAACGACAATTGTATTGAGCGGATCAAAATATGGATCAGCTATAGTTTCAAGTACTTTCTGCGAGTCAGATTCAAACTGAACATTCCCTACAAGCATGGCTCTGCGCAGACTTTGCTCAATTAAACTAATGGCTGTTTTAGAACCAACCTTAATATAATACTTGGTATTGAATAATTGCATTAATCGATGTACGGATTTTTCTCCGACATATTGCGTCAGTTCGACATGCCTTTTGAGAACCATAGGGCTGTATCCGTCCACCAGAAATAGACCATACAATATTGTTCGATTAAATCCGAGATAATTCAGCAGCGCCGTATCTCGTGGGGCACTGAAAGGCGTGTCGTGTCGACTGACATATGTCCGAAAAAATTTACTCCCCTGATCCCCACCGATATTTGTCAAATTGCCGGTTTCAATTTTATTTTCAAAGCCTTCGTGGTTGTTGATTAATTTGCCGGCGCCTATTGATGAAGCAAGCCTTTGATGCTGGGTTTGATGCGTCTCATTATCAAACGTCATCCCCAGCGTGACGGAAGAAGAAGTAACGAAGTAAATATCGATAAAAGCTAAAATAACAGCACCAATCCGGAACCAATGGACCTTTTTGTCGTTAATAGAACTATTAAAAATAAAAACTAACGCAGAAAGGAAAAAAAATAAGAGCATCCAATACAAACCTGATACCGGCACCGTGGAAAGCGTGCCGGACCTCGGCGATTTTGGCAGTAAACTGTAATATAACAAAATAAAAATCAAAAATGCGATGAGAAATCCCAATGCCGGCTTTAATTTTGTTTGATCGTTGCATAGGGCTTCAAAACCGGCACCGGCCAAAATTGCCAGGAAGAAATGGTACACGAAAATAAAATGCACTGACTGACGAAAGGAGGAAAATCCGGGAAATAATTTATAGCACAATGCAAATATTGGCGTTTTGATGCCCAGGGAAATGACAAGGCCTAAAAAGGCCATCACAAGGAAATAAAATTTCCGCCGATCTTGTCCCCCCCAAAGTCCCCAGATAGCAAGGATCAGCGGAAATATTCCCATGTATAAATTCTGCTGAGAACGGTCTATGCTGAAGCCCCAGGCGTGATATCCTTCTTTTGCCATTCCAGAGTAATAATTGGGGATAAGAGATGTTACCATGTTCATAAATGATAATCCACGCCCGGCCTCCTCGAGCGGTATCTTGGCGCTTCGATTTGAAATTTGCATGAATTCATAGGTTGGAATTATCTGCACCATGGCGATCAACACCGCAAAGCCAAAAAATACAATTCCGGCTTTCAAGCAAAACAAAGCATTGCTAAAGTCGTCTCGGGCCAGTGCAATTGTTTTGTAAATCCAGTGAATGCCGAGAACAACAAACATATAAAAAGAGGTTTGAGGATGGCCGGCTAAAATAGCAATACTGGTCACCAGGGCCCCGATTAAACCCGCGGCAAATTTTTTCTCGGTGAGGGATCGATCCAGCAAAAGAAAACTTAGCGGCAAATAAGCCACTGAAAAAATGATGGGAACATGTTGAAAATGCCCTATCATAAAACCGGAGAACATGAAACAAACGGCTGCGATCAATGAAGAATACAACTGCCGGCCCAGGTACCGGCACAATAGATACATAAAAGCGCCAGCCAGAAAATAATGAAATGCAAGAAAGCAATAGATTACCTTGGGAGTTACGGGCGAAAATAAACCCAGCATCCAGGTTATGGGGTAGAAAATCTGGGCCTGTGGATCCGCAAAGTTAGGATGCCCTCCAAATAAATAAGGATTCCAGAGCGGCAGCATACCTTCCCGGATGCAGGCACCGTTATAGGTCATGATCGGGTAGAAGTAGTCTGCAGAATCCCAGACCAATGTGACCTTATCTGCAAAAATACCGCGCCAGAAGAATATCATCGTAAATATCAACAGACAGAATATCGCTATTATATCCTTTGCATGCAGGTGCAATTTATTTATGATGATGTTATTTTTCATTTGAGTCTGATAGCGACCTTTTTTCCTAAGAACGGCGGCCTCGATTCGGCTGAGCTCGTCGCAGGCCGGCTAAAGCACAGCCGGTCTGATCACAAAAAAACTGATAATTTTCTCGCAATGACGCCAAGGCGCCAAGATTATTAATACTTTAAATCCTTTCCTTTGCGAGCTTTGCGCCTTTGCGAGAGATTAATAAAATGTAGAGCACATGAGGCGCTATATATAATCCCTCATTACAATTCTATTTGCATTGGCCCATGCAAACTATATCAACTAATGCTATGCGCTTTTTGTACTAGTAATCTGATTTAATTTTACTCGTATTCTGGAACCACTAGACCGTGTTGTTTTTAAACCTATAGAAAATTTTTAAGAGATCGACGGTCGATCTGGGCCAAGCTGTCCAATCTAATTTTGAACCGGTTACATCAGTCCATTTTTCCAATGGATATTCATAAAGCCATTCAGACATTTCCATCCCTGTTTTTTGCCGAATTCTTAAAAGCATCTCGATGTCGAAAATCCATTTGCTTACAAACTTACGATTCAATTCACCAGCCAAAGATTCAGGCTTAAAAATTTTGGCACCGCACTGCGTGTCATATATCATTAAATCGAGCAAAAAATTAACGATCGATACAAAAATTCTGCTGACATAGTGGCGTTTATAATTTCTTTTCGAGCCTATCTACATTTTTAAGGTTAGTGTGACCGTATCTGTCACACCCATGGTGTAAGATCTCCTTAAAAGAACAAACGAAAGGAGATCTTATGAATATCGATCAATTAAGACAACAGTTTCCGGA
>Ga0209367_1010420_pt1 | contig 12470 bp, 1 predicted proteins | sample WorMetLIZISLAND2_FD_187412 | JGI IMG/M metagenome (GOLD analysis project Ga0209367, IMG submission 187412) | Marine gutless worms symbiont microbial communities from Max Planck institute for Marine Microbiology, Germany - Olavius geniculatus... ... | reverse complement strand
TGATGATGATAGTGCCTTTATGTTATGGCCTTGCCATGCTAAGCCCAAATTCCATTATGTTGACTTTGCGACAAAGTCCCCAGACTTTGTTGCCGACTTTCTGCGTGTGTTGTCACGGACTAAATTTTATTAGAACGACACCGATTTAACACAAATGTTTTCAGTTGGCGCCGAAATGAGTCAGGGGATGGCACTGAGACGACATTGTCAGGCTGTGCATTCCAGATTTTAGCAACGGCGACTGGAAAAGCACGGCCGAGAATAGTTGACAGCTTGAAGGACGGAACAGCCAGAAGATTTGTAGACCGAAGGGTGCGTCGATCTGGCGCGTCAGCAAGACGGGTGCTTATCGGGTTCTCAAGCAGTGCAAAATTCAAGATCCTAGCTTCCTAGACTGTATGACAAGTAGCAAACTGTACAGGAACAGGAAGCAGAATTTCCAAGTGCTAAAGCCGAATGTGAATTGCGTAACTTAGCGGCTGGCTGTAGTACCCCGCAGGTGTACAACGTAAATTGGGTTGTACCCCCTGCGTGGTACATCCTGCAAAAGTGGTGGGGACATGTCCCTCCCAGCTCCTATGGTGGCGCCGCCCTTGTGTCCTGTGGTCACTAAATTTTCGTTATCTCCTAATTTATCTCGGTTCTGTGTCGAAGTCATTTGCAATGTCTGAGATAAGCCGGGATATAACAAAACACGGTGTCAGTGAAATGTGTGCCACGTACGTAGGGCCTACAGGGTGACAAATAAACGTAAATGGTAGTGTAAAGATCTTATAGGAAACCCGTCACAGAACTACGGAGCGTCACCTGCCATATGCGATGACACAATGTTACTTTACTTGCCACCCGACACAGATGAGCGCACCTCACCACGGTCCAACAACGGCCACGCAGGCGGTACTCGAAGTAGGCCCTGAAGGGATGGAAGGCTGAGTTGACCTTGGTGGTTGATTATATCCGATGGTTTAGTGTTTACCTGTTCGCAGACACAGAAAGTCACCAATCCTAGTAGACCTACTAGGCTAATTACTTGATAGCAACTAGGCCTGGAGTGGAACTCACCATCTTTTGATCGTAAGTCCAGCCTACTATAACCGTTTCACCACCAAGCCACCGAAGTAGGCCTTCTAGTCATCTTTCCGCATATGTGTCATGTATTGTCGTGTAAGGGGTATTTGAAAGAAAATGAAAGCGAAACTTTCTATTTTATTTTTCGCCGCCACCCTGTAGTTCATTAAGAGTTTAAGACTGCGATCGACAGCTCTACGACGTAGGCCTACATGCGTCTCGAGCAATCTGCGACTGACCAACGGTAGCGCGGTGTTTAAGTCCCGTCTGTATGTGACGTAAATACTGCACGGTGCCGTACCGGTACCGATAGAATTCTGTTGCTCGCCGTCCGATAAGATCAGCTCACGTCAGAGCGGATTGACGTCAAATGAACTAAATATCGACCCCAGTCAGTCGGCCGGACCGACCAGAGGCCCGCGTATCGCGCCTTGGATCACGCCGCTCCTCCGCAAGGAAAATTAGTCGACCACGCACGTTCTCTGGCGACATTCCACCATCGATCACGTGACGTGTCGGGGAGTGAGTCTTGATGCTGAAGCAAGCAGATACGGTACTTCATCGAGAATTGCCGTGCAGTAGTGCGTAGAAAGATAAAGGTCCGGTGCTTGCTGTGTCGCTGCTTACTCGTAACGGTAAACGGTAGGCCCTAGAAGGTAAAGTCCAACACTTGCTACAGCGCTTCTTACAGTAGCCCAGAAGCGATTTACGATCTCGGAAGTGGCAGCTGATTGGCGTGAGCTAATGATACCGCAGCGCAGCATGCGGCCATTTATTGCGGGACTAAGCGAACAATTGGACCCGCGGTTTGCAGCTAGCAGACATACCACCGCCCCAATCAGTCACACTAGGCCTTCGCCCCGTAGCCTGTAAGCTACTACTCATTTCCCATCCCACGAAGGATAGGAGGCTGAGTTGGCCTTTGTACACAGTAGGTTAGCAACTTGCTCAAGGTTGCTTGCACATGACGGCAGTGAGAATCAAACCGCAACCTGAAAGTTACAATTAAGTCGACACTAACCAACAGGCACTTGCACCTACACAGGCAGGTAGGTGTGAACAATTTGTCCAGAGTTGTTTCTTGGCAGTGCAGTGGCTGGGAATTGAACCGTGGACGGTTCGGTTTCGTATCTAACACCTTAACCGCTGAGTCATCAAGCCACCAGTGACCAGATACGGTTTACAATCTCGGAAGATGGCAGCTGAATGGCATAAGCAATGATACCACGAAGGGGAGGGCGTATTACACGACGAAGCTGGCTCGACGAGCGCTCGTCGAACATTCATCAAGCACACACCAAGCATTTATTAAGCGAGCTCGATGTATGCTTGATGTCGTGCTTCATTGGTGAATGCTCGACGAATTATGCTATCAGAATCTATACACTTGAACCAGCTTGATATGTGCTCGACGAGCGCTCGTCGAGCTAAGTCGTCGAGCCAGCTCGACTGGCTAGCTCGACGGGCCAAACTTATCATGTAAACGGGGCATTATTTAAAACTCCTTACAACTAGTAGGCCTAAGTCAATAAAACCAACAAGGCAAACTGTGACATGTTTAGTGTAATTAGTATAGTTGCAGTTCTCAATTGTTATTTTTTAACTTATTAGCATTTCAGTCACTGACGCAGTCCCCATGTAGGCTACCCTTCGTTTCACTGGCGGCACGTGACGACGATCTAAGAACCGGTGCGCTGTGCGTGGAAAATAAGTAGCTACGCACAAGATCTTCGATGCTGATTACTACATGGGATGAAGTCAGTGTTCTCTGTATGTATGCCTGTTGATCTTGTCACTTGATGTCTTGATTGGCTTCACTCGTTGACCGACCCAATCGATCCGCCGTCAGACTGATGCTTACTTATAGGCAGGGATGTGGTCTCGGTCGAGACGTCTCGGTCTCGGGGCAATATGTCTCGGTCTCGGCCCAGTAGGTCTCGTTTCGGGCCATTGCGTCTCGTCGAGACGTTCTGTACAGGCGCGCGCCTATTCGTTTACAGTGTTTTTACTCTTTCATTGACTTATTTATCATAAAGCAGAATTATGTCATGTCAGTCTTTTGTACAAAATCACCTTTGCGTGCGTCCGTGCGTCCTACATTTCTTAAGTTATCTTCCTTCCACTTTCCCTTTCCCCTTTCCTTCCCCTTCTCCTTCCCCTTTTCCTTTCTCCTGTTCTTTTCCCTTTCCCTTTCCCTTGCTTTTTTCTTTTCCCCTTTTCATTTTCCTTCCGCTTCTCCTTACCTTCCCCCTTCCCTTTTTCCCTTCCTTTTTCCTTCCCCTATCCCTTATCTTTTCCTTTCTCTTTTCCCTTTCCCTCTCCCTACCTTTCCCCCTTCCCCCTTTTCCTTTCCCTTCCCTTTTCCATTTCCATTCCCCTTTCCCTTTAACTTCATTTCCTTTCTTCCTTCTCCTTTTCCTTTCTTTTCCCCTTCCACTTTTCCTTTCCCTTTCCCTTTCCCTTCCTTCTCCCTTCCTTTTCCTCTTTCTCTTTCCCTTCTTCCATCTTTTTTTCGTGACCGATGACGTCACGTGGCCCCAAAAGGTCAAACTCGTGACCCCATTATCTTTGAGGCGCCATATTTCCATAACGGTGCAAGATAAACGCATAGACTTGAATGATGATGTTAACTCAATTGTTTACTGGTGTCATTTTGTGTGAACTTATCACTGCTGATGTTATAACTATTCATTAACAATGTACGGTTGCTTCATGAATGACGCAATTGACACTCATGCAAGCTTAGACCTATATCAATGACAACTGGACTCTAGTAGTCTAGTCTGTGTGTCTGTCTTGTCAGTCAGTGTCAGTGACAATCTGCTGTTGCTACAGCTAATGGTGATGACGACGATGATGATAAGGTTGCTAATGACGCTGTTACTGTTTGGTTAATTCTCGAGGTATCACGAATGTTAGTTCTTGCTGTAACCAGTGCTCAAGTCTTCTGCCCAGTTTTCATGGCATACTGCATTTCAGCTTGTAATATGCTGTTCTCATGATTTACGAAATCTTATCTAAGTCGCAGAGATGTGAGAGCGATGCTAGCTGGGGGTTTTACCATCAGCCTACGTAGGCCTAAGTAAGAAAAATGCCAATCTTTTAATGCATCAAACTAGTTTAAATGCAGAAACGTACATGATCATTTTATGCATGAGCTACACGAACTTATAAAAAGACGATGATTAACAAATGAACAGTTAGGCCGATTTAAACACAACTGGAATGCGGGAACTGATGTCCACAGCACAGTCTCAAAAATCTCAATGATGACCTAGCTAAACTGTTGATGAAACAGCTATCCAGTTCTCTGATCCGCTAATTGGTGTAGGCCTATGCATTACACTCACGGCTGTTACTGCATATCCATTAGCTCCTTAGTTCTACGATCGAGAAGCGCTCGCTTTTATGTCAGTAGGAAGCTTGATCTGTCGGTAGGTCAAATCGCCTTTTGACATTAATGTACCGTCGAAGATCCTCTTATGCAGAGTGGCCGGTCATACCTGCTTTTGTGACAAAAAAATCAAAACTTTCGTCAGGGGGCCAGTATTTAATCCCAAAGCACTGGGGAAAATGACAAGAAATCTGAGCTAATGTTCATGAGACGCGCAAGAGCCTATAGCAGTTCCTGTTCGGAGGTAATCTTGGTCTATCTGCATCCATTTCGTCGCAATTCACAATTCTGCAGCCAAAAATCGTAAAAATCACTAAAACACCTATTTTTGGAGTTTAAGGTAATTCAAGGTCATCGATGTTGACATTCCTAAAAAGCTCGTCGCCATTGCTTGTTAGGATAAGCAGCATGTCTGTGCCTATATGGAACCATTTTCATTTTCACGTTAGACAAGCCAATAGCGGAAAAATAACAACTTTTTAGAGGAGTACCCTTTTTTGACACCCACGTGCGCAGGCCCCTTCAGCCTAGAGGGTCCGGACTTGGACTGCTAAAATCTACATTAATGCTGAAAAGTCCATATGCAGGCTGTTTAGGTCTATCTCCAGCCATTTCGACGCAATTCACTCTTAAAATATGTGTCGCAGCTCGAAATTGCGAAACATTCACTAAAACCCTTTGTTTTTTCGGGGGTAGGGGGTGGGGTTTAAGGTCATTCAAGGTCATCGATATTGACATTGCTAAAAAGCTCGTCGCAAGTGCTTGTTATGATAAGCAGCATGTCTCTGCCTATCTGCGACGATTTCCGCGCTAGACAAGCCAATAATGGCAAAATAACCTCTTTTAAGGGGGTGCCCCTCTTTCACGCCCTCGTTTCAGGGGAATCTCCTCACCCAGAGTTACGAAATTTTGTCGCGAAATACTAGAGTGTAAGCTATTATGTTAGAAACCCGAAGTCTCTATTTCACATAGGCTCGAAACGGTACCGGGTTGTGACAGACAGACAGTCGACAGACAGACAGACTTACCATAGCTAATACGCGCTATAGCTATGGTATGCTAGCTAGCTCTCGCGCGTAAAAACTGCTAAAAAGGTACGTGCAAGACCGAAGGCTGTGAGTAGAGTGAGGTATCGGTGATCGGGAAGGTTTTCGCTGATTTTAGCTCTCAGGAATCAAGATGGCTTCATCTGACACTTCAGATTACTAGCCGAATAACAAAAAAAATCTGCTAAATCGCTGCTCTTTGGGGGAAAACTGGACACATTGGGGAGCCCCGCCCCCGCAAAAGTAAAAAAATGCAGGAATGTACAAAACGTTTGCTTGCGCTTAGATACAAAGCAAACGTGTCTCTCGTGATCGTCTGTCGAACGCCTACAGAGACTGAGTCTAGAATTAGTGCCAGCGCCCTTCCCATCATTTTGGAGCCCCGGTCCGACTGCTTACAGCAACGCTTCAAACCAATCCAGCTAACAGGCGAGTCCGGTAGGCCTACGGCAGGCGGTCACTGGGTGGCGTGGGAGACCCCTACGTGTAGGCTTACGTGTTTTAACGTCGTTACGTAGCCGTCGTTCGTTCGTTCGTCCGTCCGTTTACCCGCGGGCCGCACCGAGCGATATGCCATGCCGACGCTAAGCTTGCAATGACATCAATTCTGCAGCCGGAAATTCGATTTTCGGCGCGCGCCGGCCGCTGTCCCGATGCTTAGCGAAATCTTATTGCGACGCGTGTACCAAAACACGGACGAACGGTATTCGCTTGCCGGTCCCTTCAGGACGTGCTCCTCAATTGCTCAACATACGTCGTTGTCTCACTCACTTAGAGCGTAGTGGCCAGAGCAGAAGGACGGGCCGGGCAACCCCCTAAATTTTGGGTTTTCGGAAAATCTTGTCGGACAATTTTCGTCCAAGAATACATTGGGGCCTATCTGGACTGAAAATTCACTTTTGGGGAAATTGGAGCATGTGGAGGCAAAATTGACATTTTCATCATCTGTACGTAGGCCTCATCTCCGCTGTCGGAAATTTGCATCTGTTTGTCGGAATTCTGTCAAAAATTTGCAGTTTTTGTCAAAAGAATTGCAACTTAATTTCTGCAGCCCCGCCTACTTTTTGATCGAAATCCATGCTGTTGCCCATGCTATTTTTGTGCACTCGCTGAAAACCGCCATACGTCCTGCGCGCCTAATATGGGCATGGACCATGTTCCTATCATGGGCATAGTGCCCATAACAGAAACCCTGCTTAAAAGATAAATAAGTAAAAATAAGGTGCCCATATTAGGACACATTACAATCACATCTGTCTCACATTTGTGTCATTTTAGCTGAACAAAGTTTACTGTTACATTTGCTGTCTGTGTTAGAAGTTGTTATATTTAACGCTATTTTAGGAGACTTAGATGCCCGAGTTTACCATCACATTACAGTATGTTTCACATGCAACGCAGTTAAAATTAATTTCTATAATATTGACAATAATAAGATGGAGGTGCCCATATTAGGTAAACTGTGCCTAATATGGGCATTATTTACTTCAATAAATTTTTAGCTCTCGTAAAATATCTAATTGACCTATAATAGTTTTATGGGAGTAATGCCTAGCAGGGACTGACAGTAAAGTATGGCACAAAAATTAGCACAATAATGTAATAAGAAATTTGAGCTAAAGCTCACGAGACGCGCGAAAGCCTATAGCAGTTCCGGTTCAGTAGTTTAGCTGAAAATTGCGGTTTTACGCTAAGTTACTATACAAATACCAAATTCTCTATCCGGATCCCATAACGATAGTTCCGTGGCGCCACCTTGTGAATGATAGAGACTTGTGTCGCAGCCCAAAATCGCCAAAAAATTCATAAAACCCTTTATTTTGGCGTTCAAGGTCATTCATGGTCATTGAATTCGGCGCCAATCGAGAGCCAGTGTACGACTTTCTATTAGTAACCTATAGGCCCTATCTCGCACCGTTACTGAGATACAGCGACTTATTGGCCAAAAATCGCAAATTTTGCCCACCTCTTCTCATTTAGCGCCCTCGTTCGAGGTGACCCCCGTCGAATTTATGGAAAAGCTTTACTGTTCCTAAAACTAGAGTTTTTCAGGCAGCTAATGATAAAAATTTGGTGATTCTATTTTGCACTGTTTTTGACTGATCCACCCGTGTGACAGACGGACGGACGGACAAAATTGCGATGGCTAAGACGCACTGAAAGCTGTAGCTGCTTTCGCGCGTAAAAGCTGTTGGCGTTAGACCGATTTTTCTTTAAGGTGCCTATATTAGGGCACTTTCCCCTATAGCACGCATGTTGGCTGTATCGCGACTGCAACAAACGACCCTTATTGTCAGTTAGCGTGTCTGTAGCCGACTCTGCGTGCGAAGCTTGTCTGTCCGCAACTCGGCTATTGTATAGAGCAGTCGCGAATCACATCGCCTACCAGCTTGTCGGTCACTTTGTCACCGGCAGTAAAACGATTGTTTTGGTCCTCCTTTCAGGACGTGCAATTGAAATAATTAGACTTATAGTTGAAGGCCAACTCAACCTCGCATCTTCAAGAAACCGCTAAACCACTAGCTCACCATGTGCGAAAGAGTATTGTACAGCTTACAGCCATCGTGAGAGATCACATCTTGTATTTTACACGCTGTATTGGATGAACACATACAGCAGCGCCAAGCGTTGGCCGAGCTTCAAATCAAACTTGTACACTCTAGACAGTGGTTTAACGGACACTTATTCCACGCTGGCCGACGGTCGGTCGTGTAGCCTTTGACACAGTCGTTCGTTTGGTCACGCTTGAGTGTGCAAACAGTGATATCACCGCAAAGATAGGCCTAATGTTAGAGATAGGTAGCGCGAGCGCGAGTTATATATCGAGATAGTTTAATCGCATGTAGGTCTATAGATGGTCACCAATCCCAGTACTAACCGGGCCCGGCATGCAGCGGAATCAAGACCAATGCGTTGTCGCTAAGCCAAACCAGCACGCACGCAGTTGCCAGTTTCTCAAGACTGCTATCCCATTGGGAAGCAGCACTTCACGGTCGGTCGCTAATGACGTGGATTGCTATAGTGCCTACTCCGCAGCTGATCCAAGTGTATTATGACGATTCCTACACGTCTTTCATGTCTGAAGTGGTGTGTTACCTTTTATGTGCCCTTTGTGGATGTGGGACAGTATTTTAGTGCAGTTTTTAGTAACGTATCAGCCCTAATGTCCCACGTATCGGCTTTTTATTTTCAGCTTTATAAGAAGCTTTCGTGACATATAACAGCCAAAATTAGCAGTATTTTTGCCCACCACGATGCATATCGCACGTTATTCGACTCTTCGGCTTTCTCCAGCAGCGGCTCTTTCTCGAGGAGCGTAGATTGTCGAGTCCAAAGGGTTCGAGTCGATGAAAAACCGAGGCGCTCGAGTTCATCTCGGAAATTCCTCGAGTGTCAATTCCTCGACAATTTCGAGGAAATGCTTTTTCGCTCAAACCATCTAGTCAGTCCTGTAAGGGTCCAGTGGAAGTAGTTTACCGTAACACGTTGTTACCAGTCTGGTTTGGCCAAACATTTTCTCGAAATTGTCGAAAAATCGACTCTCGAAAAATTTTCGAGAAATTCCCGAGTTCAACTCGAACGCAACTCGAACCTCGAATCTCGACTCGAACGATCGCAAAACTCCTCCTTCTCACTCCTTCCACTCCTTCCCCGGCCAGAAAACGTCACACAATCGATCCAAGCCTCGTCGTGAGCGACCAGCTGTGACCATTGCATGTCGGCTTGTCTAGAAGCGTCAATAATCTCATCACTCCCCATCACGTGACTTGCTGGCTGTCACGTGACCGGTCGCTGGGCACCACGTCATCACTTATTGTGTTCGTACACACGTCATTATTACTAGAGCAGCGGCGAAAGCTAGAAACTGGTCGGGTACTTCTCCTCACAGTAGAACAAGTTGTAACCACATTTTTATTGAAGGCACATGTGTAAAGCCTCAGAAAAAGATGGTTGTAAAATTTTATTTTGGTGGCAGCTATATTTTACAATCCGTTTTTCGTGTCAACCCCTATATAGCGTCCGCTAAGGCAAAATGTCCAATGCATACGTGCTTGATAAAGCGGTCCTATAGAGTTATACCCCGATAACATACGTTATAACTCGTGAAAATAAAACGCTTTTTACTGAAAATGCTAATTTAATTTTTACGGTCATATTTTATACAAATTTGTCGAAATTAAGGCAAAATTTTGTTGATTTTTTAATACTTTTATTGTATTATTCCTTGCTGTAAATGCAAAATATAGTGCATATTAAAGGGCCGACTATTTTTGTAAAGTTTCAAGCAAGAGTATAGTTTTTGGTGTTAAAAAAATTGAAATTTGCTATTTAATCTATTTATTCGTAAAATTCGAAAAATTACAATGGCGCCTAGAGGAAAATTTTAAAAAAATATTTGAACTGTTATAATTCCGGTTATGTGCAATATAGAATAGTAATTTTTGGTTCTACGGTATAGTTTTAGGGAACGAGTTATCTAATGTTGTCATTTATATTTACTCCCGGCCGACCTCTGTTGTCATGGCAACGAAATTTAGGACAAAATAACGAACTTTGGGAAATTTTGGCGATAATTCAGCTTCTATAACATATGTGTCGCAGATTCCTTTACTAAATTGCGTGTTGGTTGCTTTCTACGGTGTCTTGATGTAAAAAACATTTAGGGGTCCAAACTCCCCAAAAAACATGATTCGGGGGGGGGGCTAAAATAGGCACTTCAAGCCAAATTTGCGAAATTTTTGAATCGTGATATCTTGAAAAGTACGAACTCGATCAACGCGAAATTTGAAGGGCAATTTCAAATATAAAAGAGGATTTCGTAAGGAGTCCAGTGTTACAAAATTACAATCCAAAATGGCGGCAACCGCCATTTTTTTGCACAAAACGTAATAACACAGCCGCCAATTGACGTAGATTAATCAAATTTTGCATGACTGTAGCTAATCACTGCGGAAAATAGGGCATGTGACCAAAATTGAAAATAATAGCAAATTCAAGATGGCGGCAATTCAAGATGGCGGCGCCGCCATCTTGAGTTTCATTTATCGCTTATAAGTCGCTTGCTTTGCACGCATTTGCACGAAATTTGGCAGGTGGACTAAGTTTGATGTCTTGCATACAGCTCTGCCATAATATTAAACAAAAATAAAAGGCAAGATGGCCACGGCCGCCATCTTGGATTTTCGCACAAACAGTAATAACTCAGCCGCCGATTGACGTATATTAATCAAATTTTGCACGATTGTATCTCTGGAAAATAAGGCATGTGACCAAAACTGACAACGGCATTACATTTAAGATGGCGACGGTCGCCATTTTAATTTTGTTTATCGTTTATAACTCGGTTGCATTGCATGATATTTGACACGTAGACTAAGTTTAGCATCCTACGTCAAGATAATATTATGTCTTAATATTGAACAGAAATAAAATCCCAGCTGGCGACGTCTGTTTGTCTGTCTGTAACGGATGCATTGCGGCAGATTAAATTGGGGAACAGGTTGCTACAGCTACGCGTCACTTGCGTCGTTTGCGTGAAGTTGCACCCGCCCGTTGCGTGTCTGTCGCTGGCAGATGTGCTGCTGTTGCTGCTGCTGCTGCTGCTGCAATCGTCGTCCATATGTGCGTGCGGCAATCAGAGCGCACTTCAAATCGCATTAGGCCGCGCACCACTGAAGACGCGTGCCGTACAGTACACGTCGAGGCCACGTACATGACTCACGCATCTGACAGATGTATCAATCCATTTCGCACAGCAAGATGTGTCCCTCGCAAAATATTAAGTGGGGAAGAAACACCGATGATTTCGTCTTTCAAATCGAAAATGGGCGAGTAAAAATTGCTGAAATTAAACTTACTTGCTACCCGACAGCAGCGACATGTCACCTCAGACTTAGTTTAAGCAGATATTTAGCAGTTAGTTCATAGTCTCGTGGTAGCGGCAGACGACAAGGTCGTCCAACGAAGACTTGGCGGTCTACATTTAAAGAAGACCTGGTGGACCGAGGAGTCGATTGGAACAGCGTCCGGGCTGTGGCTACAAACAGAAGCAGATGGCGAACTCTTGCTGCCCATTGTTCTGTCAAGGACCAGAGGATCTAAGTGCTAAGTAAGTAAGTCTATATTGTCGATTATTCTGTTATCAACAATTACTTTGAAACAGCACGCAATTACAATACATTACTGCATACGTCACGCAATCTCAGACTCATTTCTCATAATGCACTATCGGCCTTTATCGAGCACTGCAACCAAATTTGCAGCATTTGTTCACGTTGTTTATGACACTACGTGTACAAAATTTTGTAGCAAACAGACTACGTTTGACAACGTTTTAGGAAAAAACTAAAAAACGACGTACGGTTTAGCCACAATATAGGCCTGTGCACACACAAAAAAGTAAAAAATCATACAGAAGCCAAATTTGCAGCATTTGTTTACGTTGTCTGTGGCACTATGTGTAAAGAGATTTGTAGCAAACGGACCACGTTTGACAAAGTTATAGTAAAAAACTAATAAAACGACATACGGTTTAGCCACGAGAAATTAGAAATCGTACACTGTAAAATTTACAATTTTTTACGCTTTTATGTAGGCCTACATATTGTAGATGCTTTGCGCGTTCAACGACACGATTCCCATGCACTGTGTCTCAAAAAAACGTCCCACTTTGTGATTGTCCATATCTTTGTCAAATATTGACCGATTTTCAAAATTTTTTTACTGGCACATTTTGTGAACAAGTAGCAGTAGTGTTATTATTAAACATACCACCACACCTTAACTGCGTCTTCACGCTAACATGTGAAACTCTTATAGTCAAAAATGTCTAAAATGCTAGTAATACATATGCAAAAATTATTTTCTAAAAACAATTTTTCGACAATTTTTATATTAATATCTAATAATATTTAGTTTTTAATACATTCCTTGTGTTTTTAAACAAAAGCAAATAATATTAT
>Ga0209367_1010419_pt1 | contig 12470 bp, 11 predicted proteins | sample WorMetLIZISLAND2_FD_187412 | JGI IMG/M metagenome (GOLD analysis project Ga0209367, IMG submission 187412) | Marine gutless worms symbiont microbial communities from Max Planck institute for Marine Microbiology, Germany - Olavius geniculatus... ... | reverse complement strand
CTTATGTTTTCGTGTTGAGAATGAAACGACCTTGATTTCTGCAAAAAATCGTGTAGATCTAAGCAGTATTTCTGAAGTTAGAAGCTATATAACAGAGTGGCCCCGTTTTTTTGGGCCACCCTGTATTAACCCAATGGATTATCACGCATGGGGTGCAGTGTTGGAGGCTTACCGCAAACTTAAAACAAAGCCGAAAACAAGCGCCGAACTCAAGAAAGCGCTTCAGGTTATCTGGGGCAACTTGCCACAGGGACCGATCGACAAGGTGCATTACTGATTACTGATAAAAGCATTGATGTAAGTTGGCCGTTTTCAAGTTTTGATCACCATACTCTCAAACGCCGCCGGCTCGCGCAAGAACCCTGTCTAATATCCGCATAAACCTCATACCGCCATAAACTATAGTCTGTAGCAAACATTTTGTAACTGACAGTGCAAAAGTATTTTTATTTGTTTTTCACACAGATGTTTCTCAAAACCAGGCAGAAAAATATAGTCAAACCAAGAATAAAAACAAATTTCAGCATAAAATGGCATTTGAAGGTCATTTAAGGTCGAGTGTCATTAGATCACTGAAGCCGCGAAGTAATATTAGCTTTAACTTTTAAAGTTCCGAAGACATGGAGACCGAAATTAGGTCTACTAAAAATCGCCGGTTTTGACCACCAGACGTAAAATAAGTAACTTCGTTGATCGGACAACGAGTTACCGCAACGCCACTCCTTAAACGTTGCACAACTGAAGCCAGTTGCTCGATAGTCTTGTTTAGTTGCGACGACTCCGCCCCGAATTTTCCCGTTGCGCTATAATAAATGTCTAACTGGTATTTTTACTATAGCTTATTTACAGGATAGCTGCTGCTGTCACTGTTATGTTGGCATAATGACCTTGCAACGTGACGGGTTTTTGTCCGCTAATAATTTAAGTCGGTGAAATAAAACAAACCGTAACTGCTCAACTTGACTTACAGTTGAGTACCGTACTCGTACGTCACTTCGTACTGAGGCGTTACAAAGCAGCAAGCAGCTGAAAAGGGCGTGAAAGACTGACGTACGGCCGCAATTTTTTTCCCAATTGACATCTTTTACTTATACCCCGTTTACGCGATGAAGCAAACATGAAGCAAACGTATTCAATATGCACGTGCACGACGTGTGCTTGAAGTCTGCTTCATGTATGCTTCATGTTTGCTTCGTCGTGTAAACGGGGTATTACACCACTCAGTGGTGCCATGCAGGGACACATTTGCAGGCGAGATTCATTTAGCGATTTACTCGTACATACGGCCAACTTGAACTGCGCAAAACGGCAAAACCTAAAATAGAGCCTTTGCGCAGTTGGCATGCATGCTTACCTTTCTCACAGACTAAAATCTGGCTAAGTTAAGCCAGAACTATACTTCACGATAAAAACATGCAGACAAACATTTTTATGCAAACAACTCAGCATATTTTGTAAATAAAAAATAAAAAAAATATCGAATTGTTTAAACCTGTTACTAAAATTTTGATATGCAAACTTATTACCTCGTTAAAAATGACACGCCCGGAATCCTGACTGATGTAGTGGCAATCAATGTTTTATTGGGTGTTTGGTTTTATTTTTTTAAAGCATCTATAAGCGCAAGTAACCTGTCCTGTTTATTTACCGTAAGCCTACATATGCATGTACATTTTTGTCACTGTGTGTTATAATTTCGGGCAAATATAGTGCAGTCATCTGTGTATGCCAAAAAATGTAGAGTTTAATAAACACACATTATTGCATTATTGCGATATTTTATAGTGCAACATACCGTCGTTAGCTGCAGACGCCGTGATGACGCACGCTGCTGTGACAATGCACGCCAAGTTAATGAGGCTGATCATTGTTTAACGTCCACACTTCACCACTGATGACATCAAGTCATGACGTTCAGCACGCCATCTTCAGCATCCAGTCTTCGTCTTGTCGACGAGTCAGAAATGTACTAAATCCGTCCAGCACGCCGTTGCCGTTGCAGACGATCAGTGCAAAAGTACATAACCTGTTAAAAGCTGTCCGCATTCCGGTCGAAGAAAAGGGAAAGGTGACAATCCTATTTCGCCTATCGATCATGGCTGACTAATTCTTCAACTGCCAAATTGCGGCCAAGGCAGCGAAACAACACGACGAATTGAGATGAGTTTTCCGAAGAAAGGCTACCATTGGCTATATACTGTCATATTCTGTTGGAAGTAGTTCCAATTCTGGGCACTGTTTTGTAACAGCTAAAGCCGTAATCTTCGGAGCTGTTTCTTCACACACATTTATTGTTAACGTTCGCAGTGACGTCGCTTATAACGACGAATTCATGTTGATGAACGTTAAATCCGCATTTTAATCCGAAGTGAAACTTGGTCTTTTCGTCAACAAGTTCTCTTCGATTCACGCGATAAGTTACTTGTGCGAAAATCAATATTCCAAGAGAAGAAATTTCTAGCGCTGCAGGCAACACCAGGAAGAGGCGTGAAACTAAACAAGCGTTCGTCGTTCGACTAAAACCGCAGAAGTGCTACCCAACTACAGCAGCTGCAACGACCGTACGTCGTGACTCGTGAAGGATGCTTGAGTACTGTATATTAGCCGGCTCGCGGCACGTGTTACCTATAGGCCTACCTGCAATACGTCATAATTCCTACCCGAGGGTGTGGATCAGCACAGTTTAAACGAAGAAAAGTTGTTAAATGTTTAGCTGCTTAAAACAAATGATATGATACGACAAAATGTTTTTAAATGTAACTCAAATAAGAGAAATTGAGCAAGTCCTACGGCTCAAAAAATAAGAAAATCGAAAAAACAAACAGATTTTGGAAAAGATGCAAAAAACTAAAAAAAAAAATTAAATAGACAAAAAAACCAAAAAACACATGCAAGTGTCAAACAAAGCTAACCGAACCAAAAAACTGCATAGAATTAAAACTGCTGTTTAATAGTCTTTATTCGTCAACGCTGCGTCATTTTAAACAATAGAGTCATACAATAGAGTCTTGTACATCATGAACAATAACCATCACACACCGCTTTTATGCATTAATTAAATAGCAGTACGGCCGTTTGTACGAAAATTTTAGGGAAAAAAGTTGATACAAATTAATGTGTTGTAAAATGCAAACGTTTAACAAGTGTAGTCGTTGAGCGCATCGCTAAACACAGCTATTAGCAGCGGGCGTGAGAGTGCAATGGATAAAGCGCCATAACAGATACCGGCCTATAGGTGAAGACTTGATTAGGTGCATTCGCCGCTATTACACGCGTAATGAACTACACTGTGGCCCGATAAAAAGTGGCCCCCAAAACAAATAGTTATAAATTAACAAAAACTTACCACATTGGCTAAATATTTTAGACACAATAACTGCAAATCAAGTAAAGAAAAGTGGCATATTAATTTAGAAAAAACAACACAATGTCGGTTTTATTAACATTTAAAGTGCATCGCTAAAAACATGAAGTTGACAACACAGCAGCTTTATTTTGTGCGCTGACGTTTTGGGAATTCCCGTTTTTTTGAATCTGACGAATTTTAATAAGTGCCAGAACACTATGATATAAGTTATGACTTAATACCAGCTCCTCGACTGAATCAGCGTTCTGAGCAATCCACGACTTACGCAATTCACCACAGCTGGTTTCCAATCCACAGTACAGATTTGATGAAACGTACATCATTAGCAGGCATCCATGAAGAGCTGACATTTCTTAAAATCTAATTTCTTTATTTCTGATTCATACTTTTAAGCAAACGTTTGTGTGCTCCTCCAAATTAACTACAAAATACTGGATACTAACTTACGTTAGCGGTAGTTTTAGTTTTTAACGCAAAACTGACATTCTAAAAAGTCACTTTTTGTTGGGAAAACACTGTGTGCCATACGGCTATATTTGGTTTATCTTATGCCGTGCTGATCGTAATAAAAGTTTGACTGATCTAGGAGTTCATCAGGGATTCAAACATTTTAATACCGCTTACCTAAGTGTCAACAGGAAGTAATGCTAAAACACCAAAATATGTGCATACTTGCTAAGCTAAAACGCACTAACTGTTCGCGATTCCAGCATTAAATAAACTTGATTGCAAAAAATACTGCAGAACCAATAAGCACAGTATTTCATTCGATCAATGCAGTTGAGAGTAAACTAGAGAAAATGTATCAGTGTCAAGCGTGCAACAATATGTCGCTTATTATAATAAACCACAGTACAGGTTTTGCCCGTCCGTTTGTCCGTCTGTCCCGTATAAGCTCCTAATTTGACGAATAACAACATTGGCATGAAAGCTCTCTAAGTCATAATGGCAGCGAAAATATCGGTTGTCGGCACCAAGCCTATACATTTGTCTTTAGTTCAGGTTTAACTTACGGGGCGGGCCAAAAAATGGCACAAAATTTTTATACGCCAATAACTTTGTCAAATATTTTGCTAATTTTTGTTTTTTTACTGTCGGAATCAACAGAAAATTTGTAGTAACATTATCGCTAAAGATTCCAGCACATCTCATATGTGTCGCTACACTACCTTGAGAAATGTCAGACATCGCACTTAAGCCGGCGACGACATTGACCAATTGCGTGATCAACGTTGATTGATGTGGTTTCCAAACAGTTCGGACTTTATCTCGTCGATTATGCTGTTTGGGGGCCCTTAAACAGATAGTCTATTAACGTCAACAATTCACGACAATCAACCAACTGAAGAACTTAATGGGGCAAACTGTCGCAGCGTTTGGGTTAATCGCGCCATTGGTCAATGGCGTCGCCGGCTTGGGTGCGTCGTCCAGCAGCAAGGCAAACGCATTGAACATTTGATGTGAAAACTGCGAAATGTGACAGTTACTTTGATCAATATTTAAAATAAAAGCAAGTTGTTTTTGTTGTTATTTTTTACAATGTGTTATTTCAAATATCATTTTGTTTTTAATTGTTGCTTTTGAGACACTAATATTTTACTAAGTAGTGTACCTAGCGACACACCTGAGGTATCATATTTTTGATAGTAAAAACTGGACAATCGGTTAATATTTTATGAAGTTATTTCGTATAAAAATTTTGTGCAATTTTTTGGCCCACCCTGTACACATACCGCAAACTCTTCGACAGCATAACGGCGAGTTCTGTTACGCAACATAATAGAAGAACAAAAAACTTTAAAAATCCCCAGCTTGCGCTTGCCGTCCGTACTTGAAAACCCCCGTCCATAAAATTGTTATTAAATTGCTCGAAAATATTTACCAATATAGCGTTACATAAGTAAACCTCGCTGTTAATGTACATTTATGTGACTTCAACAGACAACGTCTAATTCCAGCAGAATTCCACGTCAACAATGCAACGTGTATTGGAAATCAAAAAGCAAAATTTCAGTTAAATCTGCCAAAGCCAACAATAGTTTAGTTTCAGGTTTTTGTGTCTGACGTTATCCACAAAGAAATGAAACTGAAGTGTTTGGGGTCAACTCACAAAAGTCATTGTAACTATTGTTTGCTTTGGCAGATTTACATGAAATTTGCCATTTTAATTAGCAATAAGTGATGCATCGCTGATGCAAAATTTTGCTAGAATCAGGTGTCGTTTCTTAGAGTTACGCAAATGTCCAGTAACAGCGGGGTTACTTATGTAACGCCATATTGGTAACGAAGATATTTTGTTATCGATATTCAACAATTAATAACTTTGCTAAGAAATAACATTTTTCAACAAAATTTAGTAATTTTTTTAGCAATTTACTCGGAATTATTTAAACGAAATTTTATTTACATTCGTTAAAATTTGACATTTTTATTGTACGATGTTTATGGGGTTACTTTTTTCCGGACACAGTGTATAGCCTGTTACACTTCAGTTATTTTACTTCAGCTTTTGTGCAATATTCGGTGAGCCGCTTACCTTTTTGTATGAACTATGGCATAACATTACAGAGATATGTCTGTCGTAAAACAAAAATTAATATTAAAACAATCAAAACTTTTTCCTTTCTCTGTACTTTTTCGACAGATCGTCATGCACCAAAAGCTCGGTAATTTTTCTATAGGCCTGAGCCTGAGATGTGATCATTAGAACGAGCGAACTACTGCTACTCGATGGGCAGGTTGAGATACGGACGCAGATGGCGCCGGTGTCTGAACACGTCCAGCTGCTGTCAGCGGGATGCACGGGCGAGGCGGCGTACAGTCGACCCATGGTAAAACCAATCCTCTTTCACTACTAGTCGCCATATTGAAACCACTACCATGACAGTGTCCCGGGACCATCATGGAGTTCACTGCATGGAGTGGAAGTGGGAATGGTACAGCTGCAATACAGCGCTGCTGATGATGTTCCAACACATCCGCCCGCTGTTGATGCCACCCGGCTGCAGCCGTCGACCAGTCGTTAATGCTGCCAATTTCCCCCCTTAGCTGAGATCGAAGCCGCTGGTCCAACATGGCGGCCGCCGGAAATGACGTCATGGCTGCCAGCAGGACTTCCGCCGGCGGCGCTGCAGATACATTGCAACACAATAAAATATAAAATAATATTCGTTTATTAAAGTGGTGCACAGCAAAACGCACACGTTGGATTAAATGTCATAAAAACACGACACAAAATACAAATGTCTATTTGTATAAAAATTATAAAAGTAAAAACAATGAATTTTAGCATAAAATTTTTATGCAGTTTTAAAAAAATAAAATTACAGCAGTGGCACATTGCAGAAATTTAGTCTTCTTTCAGAAGACTTTCGTTTGAGACGCCAGATATTCTGCTGTTATATATTCTGCCGTGTTGTTTATGTGTATTCGATTTAGGTGCTGTGGTGCATAAAGCTGAATAATATGAGTACAACCGGCGTCAGTGTGAGATCTCTGTCTGGTCTCTAAGTTCTGACCGGTGATGCCGCCATCCTGGTGAAACGCAATGCAGGGCGACTGGCTGGACAACTGCCGTGGTCCATCGTTGGAGTTCAGAGTCCGACATTCTCCGGGTGCCGGTGATGGTGGTGATGCGAGGTCAGTCGACGTAGGATCACGGTGCTGATGATGTGGCGATTGATGGACAGCTAGAAGATGTCGCAACTCGTCGACTGTTCGCTGTAGCATGACGATGTAGTTGCGGGCCAGTAGCAGCGTGGCGATTTTCGACAGACGACGAACTGACGGCCCGCTAGCGTACGGCATCACCTGAACCATGCACATGCACGTATTCACCGCCTCAATGCAATGCAATATATTGCTCCTCGTACATTGCGAGTTCAGTGATCACGCGAGCGACGACGTCACGTGGTCCCAGACGGTCAAGATCGTGACCCATAATTTTTAAGGCTCCATATTTTCATGCTTGTGCAAGATAAGTGTATAGTTATAAATAACCATTTACACTGTATCCGAAAAAAGTAAACCCCTAAACATTGTACAACAGAAATATAAAATATGAAAAAATCTAAATAAAGTTTCGTGCTCTTAATCTCCAATAAATTGCTAAAACTATCGCCAAATTTTGTTGAAAAACATTACTTTTTATCGGAGTTATAAATTGTTGAATGTCGATAACAAAATGGCGCTACATAGACTATACTCCATCGCTCAATCGGAAGTGACGTAAACAATAACAAAAATGGTGTTTTCTGCAGAGATCGTGTTTAATTAAGTTTGTTGAAACAGAGAGAAAAGGTATTGTGCTAAAAAAAGTTTAGGTGTGTTTGCGATTTGCACTAACGTACGCTAGTCTACTCGTGCAGTTTGACAGTTAGTCCGTACGGTTGCTTAATACGGGACATTTCATGTTTTGGGGTGAGCTGCTATAACTATTGTTTGCGTTGGCAGATTTAACTGAAATTTTGCAATTAGATTGGCGATAAATGATGCATTGTTAATGCAAAATTTTGCTAAAATTAGATGTTGTTTGTTTGAGTTACGCAAATGTAGACCTATCCAAGGTTTACTACTGTAACGCCATTGGCCTATTGGTAACGGAGATATTTTGTTACCAATATTCAATAATTAATAACACCGCTAAAAATAATGCTTTTAAACGACATTTGGTAGTCGCTTCAACAATTTATTAGAGTATAATTCTACGAAATTTTATTCAGATTCGTTCAGATTTAACATTTTTACTGTACAGTGTCAAGTAGTATACTTTTTTCCGGACACATCAGTGTGAATAGAAGAACTTAAAATGCTGGTTTAACTAGGCCTACCGCGTGACCAACGATGTCACATGACCTAAAAGATGAAGGCAAGCTCGCAGTCGGAGACCACTACTGGATGTAACGGATAGCAAGCGATATACGTACCAGAGCGAAAATGAGACAAATACTTCGTTCCACAGATCGTATTTATTTCTAGTCCCTAACAAAAAGTTTAAAATGTAAAAAGTAAAAGTTTAAAACTTACGCCCAGTGCCGACATATTGTGCGGCTGTCCGACTAACACACCGGTTACTCCAGTTCGTGGCACGGGAAACGTTTGCACCATTTTATGATTTTCACGTATTTTTGGTTTTCAAGTTACAAGCCTGTAGTTACGAGTTTGTGACAGACGGGCAAACGGACGGATGGACGGAGAGACAGACAGACGGACAAGCAAGATTTGTAATGCGGCTTATCAAAATGGCCTCAAGACGTTGATATGACAAGTGCTACGACCTCTCGTAGTCCGTCGAGAGCTGAATTCAAGTCGTGCATCCTCTGCCGCTCTCGGCCGTTGATCTTCTGACGCAGCATCTGAAGCTCCATCTCGTCCAGGTTGCGACTGGCCAGTGACCGCCGGCGTCGTCGCACTCTCTTCTTGGCACCCGTCGTCGTCTTCTCGCCTCGGCCGCAACCCGCCACAGTCACCCCTCCATCATCCTCACAGGTCGACGCCTCTCTCGAGTCTCCATCATTGGCCGTCGTTAGTCCGAGTGTCGTGCAGTGGCCGTAGCGATCAGCCGCAGCAGCCAGTATCTTCGACATTTCCATCGCTGCAAGGCAACAGTCACGTTATACATCATCAGTCGGTTGACAATGGCAGCGTGGCATTATTGTCAGTCTTTATTTTAGCTGGACAAAAAATTTTCTTGTAATCGCAAAAAAATTTTCGTCCAAAAATACAAAGTTTGAAACTGCGGGAAATTCCGCATTTTTGAGCAAATTTAGGGACAAAATTGAAATTTTGAGCACTTGCGTCTTTTTTGTTAAAATTTGCAGCTGACTGCCGAAACCTCGCGAAAATTGCAACTTTTTAGTTTCCTCCTACTTTTTTAAACCCACGACGTCACTGTACATTATCATTTTATTCGTCTCAAATAACATCACACTCTCACATCAGCTTACAAATCGCAGGCTATTCACAGTACAAAAGTGAATAAAGCAAACTTTAAAACGATAGTAGGCCTAATAAAATTGCTGGACATCCCGAACAGTAGCAACAGAGTTCGTCGCAGTAATGCTATATAGCAACACGTGATGATTTGAGACAAAGGTCTAATACTTAAATTAATTTTCAGATTCCTTATTTCTCGTTTTTATCTAATATTAACTGAGCTGTGCGTTGTAATTTGTAATGTACAGCATATTTTTCACCAGCAAGAATACAGTGTCGACAGTAACGTTTACCTATAATACACGGTAGACAGCAGCTTGACAAGAAGTGGACTACGTCACCGATACGTAACAATGACGTAGCAGAGGACATTGGCCAATCGGTGAGCGTCGTTGACGTCTTCGCCACGTGATTGGTCAGTGTGTCAGTCGGGCACCTGTGCATGTCCACGTGACCTTGTCGCTGCACTTCGCTGTCAAATCAATGAAGCCATTTTGTCGTGCTCTCGCGTCGTCGAACAATAGCTATTGTCGGCGCGGGTTCCGCCTAAACAGCAGCTCGGACCGGTCGTCTCCAGGGACACTCACTAGAAGGTAAGATCGAACCCCTCGGACATAATCTCCCCCATGGTATTTACGTGATCCCTTACAATGACAGTGTTTATTCATTAGTCATAAAAATAATACAGAAAAACTCACACCTACACGTGTTGTTTGTGCAATACGAAACTACACTTAACTACAGTGAAAGTGTAATTAATGGTGTTAGCACAGAACGTAAAATTTAACAACTACTTAAGTCTAGCAGATTCATTTCTGATATTCGAGCAATCAAATCGGCTCGGCAGTGCGACGCGCGCCGGACAGAGTTGCACGGCGACAACTACAGTATGTTGGCAAAATCAACGTCTTCGACAAGTTCAGGAAGAGGAAGAAGCAATCAGTGCAAGCATATGCGGAAGGATTCTGTCCTACCTTCTTGTAGAGGGGATTCTGATTTAGAGGTGTTACGTCTAAGGAAAAGTTATTCCTGGACATCCATCGGCCTATCCCGCAGTCACGCGCTGCACTTCGTTCTACTTTCAATAAATCACGTCGCTCAAGTTGCGGGCGGAAAGGGAGAGCAGCAACCGAGATACTCGACGCCAGGAGGGTTACAAGTTCTTCACGCCCACATCGACCGCGCGCGACGAGCGAAAATCGAAAATTTATTACGCGATTAATTCGCGGGCGTGCGTGGAAAACAAGTGATTAGGCCTACACGGCTGGCCCGGTGACAAGGTGCGGTAGGCGGCTGAATGCAGGTTTGACTAATGACCGGTGGACGATTTCACGCTCCGGCGTTCAGCATCAACCTCACGATCTCTGTCCGAGTCCGTCACCAGAAGTGTGAATAGTAGTCCCAGAAAAAAAACAAGTCGGGGCGCTTGAAACTCAGTGGCGACTGTGCAGAAACTAAGACAAAAATTTTGCCTGAATCTCAGAATCACGTTTTGCTTTTTGTTTTCATATTATTCACCGCGGATTAGAAAAAAACAACTACATAAAACATAATAGGCCTATGAGCATACACGCAGAAACAATGTAAACTTAATCCGGAAAAAACTGCAATATCCACAAAATAGTGCAGCGAAAAACTGTAAATTATCATAACACATTGAAATTCGTTGTAAATTTGTAATTTTTTCAGCTGCGGAAACTCTTGCAAAATAAAACTGCAAACAATAGACAGACGGAGAGACAGAGAACAAAAAGATTAAAAAGACAACCATATATGCCAAAATCCTCTTACACGGATTCCACTAAAAATAATGAGGAACATGTTCCCTCCCTGAAAAATGGAAAGACGGCGCCCTCTCCGGCGTCTCCGCCCACTGCACACCCCATGTCTGTTACTGTTGCTACATCGCGAGCATGGAAACTGTTTCGCTTGACGCGCGTCACGGTCTGACTTTGATGTCGACGGCGTACAGGGTGGTCCAGAAGAACGCGCGCTCAACAGTCTGCGTGTGGTCGGTCAGTGAACACGATTAACATTCGCATTATAACCAGATGTCACACAGAACCTTCATCCTGTTGAGCGCATCCACGCAGTTGCACATTCGTGGTACAAATTACAATGAAATCATAAAGAGGCCAGAATTTTTGTTAAGCTTTATATGACTTCTCGATCTTAATTTTCAAAAGCGTTGCAAGCAGGCCAAAAGTTTAAAGTTCAAGGAAAATACAATGACGAAAAATTAAATTGTTATTAATATCGTTATGAATATATCCGCTGAAAAATGAAGTTAAATGTGTGCATGGTTTGAACATTCGCCTATTTGGCTGAATATTTGCCTGTCTATCGTACGAAATGTGAGAAAACTTTGTGAAAGTTCTAACCCATGTTGCAAAAATTGAAGACAATCAAATGCCGATCTGTAAATAACGTGTGTGTAAATAAGAAAATGTATTTTATAACGGGACTGCTTGTTTACAATACAAAGTCTAAGGCAAGTTGAATTGCGATTTTTTTCTTTTTGAGTGATCATGTCTATCACTTTGCGCGCGATAACAGAAAGCTTTGCGCCGTTGCGCGTTTTAGCCATAGGCTGGGCGTCCGTCTATCAGTCCGTCACACTCTTGATCTGCATCAAAACGGTGCAAGCTAAGATAACGAAATCTTCATCATGGACTGCCTCAACGTTTATAGTTTTTTTGCGACAAAATTTGATGTCTCTGTGTGTGGGGGTTCCCCTCGAACGAGGGCGTCAAAGAGAGGTACCCTTCCTTGAGAAACCTTACTTAGACCAAGACAACCTGCGTACGAAATTTTTAGCATTAAACGTAGATTTTAGCAGTTTAAGTCCTGACCCCCCTAGGTTCAAGGAGGCCGGCGCAGGCGGGCGTGAAAGACGGTTACCCTCCCTCCTAAAAAGTGGTTATTATACCTACAGGGTGGGCCAAAAAACGGCACAGTTTTTTGTATACCTTATAACTTCACCAAATATTAACCGATTTTCAAACTTCTTTTACTGTCAGAATCAGGAGACAATTTGTAATAAAACTGTCACTACAGATCCCACCACACCTCAAATGTGTCGCTACACTACCTCGTGAAATATCAGATGACGCACTCAAGCCTGCAACGCCACTGACCGGTTGCGTGATCAACGTTGATCGAGCCTGGC
>Ga0209367_1010418_pt1 | contig 12471 bp, 7 predicted proteins | sample WorMetLIZISLAND2_FD_187412 | JGI IMG/M metagenome (GOLD analysis project Ga0209367, IMG submission 187412) | Marine gutless worms symbiont microbial communities from Max Planck institute for Marine Microbiology, Germany - Olavius geniculatus... ... | reverse complement strand
CTCCTCAAATTCGTCAATGTCAAACCTTGGCTACATTCAGATGTCACTTAAAGACCCACTACTTTCAGTCAGCCTTTTCTGCCACCTAGCGTCCATCATCCTATGCGCCCTGATTCTTTCTGAGACCTTGGCGCTTTATAAATCATTTACTTACTTACTTACTTACTTACTTATTTACTTACTTAGTGGCCTTGGCCTCAAATGCCACTAGCCTGACATTGGCCTCAAGGACCAGTGGCCTTTGGCTTTGGCTTTGAAGATTACTGGCCTCAGCCTTTAAAATGCTGGCCCTGTGATGATGATCTAGGTTTTAGCAACTAGGTGGCTGATTCAGATTTTGTTTGTTAAAAAAATGTAATACTTTCCACATCAGAAACATTTAAGTGTTTCTGTTATGTACAGTTTCTTTGCCAAGTTGAAATTGAAACACTTGAATTATACCACGTTTTTCTGGCATGATTTTCACAAGTGTCAGATAGTGTTATAGCAGTACCACCAAAACTGTTTCTATTTGACTGCTTCATCTTATGTTCTTCCAGCTCTGTCAACTACATGATTGACGTTGTACAAATTGGATATGCAGAATGTAACATAGAAAGCTTGCGTTGTATTATAGAATGTTCTACAGCACAGAGATGCTGACATCATAGAACAAACGGTTCGTCGTCTTCCGCTGCCAGCCGTGGTTCCATTTGTCAACGAATTGTCACGACGAATGGGCGGACACGCTCAAAGGTTTGTTGATATCGCATGTTCGTTATTTCAACTCATTAACATCAATCAGTATTACAGACAGCTGTAGTGTATTCATTATTATTAACATTATTGCATATTGATATTAATGTGCAGACATGCTGAAATTTAGTTTGTCTTCCATTTTGTTAAGTCATTAACATCAGTATCACACTACAGATCAAGGCCTATCCTGTCTACTGCATGACGAACTGCACTGGCTCAATGTTCCTAAGCGAGTGCAGTACAAGCCGGCAACAATGGTTCATCGGTACCTTCAAAATAAAGCACCACAATGCCTGGTCGACTACTGCATCTTTATCTCCGATGTCGCCAGTTGACAGCATCTGATGTCTGCCAGTCAACACTTCCTTACCAGTTTCAATGAAGCGCGTTCGGTCATCGGGCCTTCGCTGTTTGAGGTCCAATGGCTTGGAACTCATTACCGGACAATCTCCGTGATCCATCGCTCTGCAGCAGTAGCTTTAAGTGTAGCTTGAAAACTGTACTTTTCACGGGATACTAGTGTATTCAGCGCAATCGAGGTGCTTCATGATATTGCACTATTTAAATCAAATTTTGATATTGACATTGATATAGTATTTTCATTATTGTTAAAATATTGATATTAATTTGAACAGTGCCGGACTAGTTACCTGGTAATTGTGGAAAACCTGGAAAAGTTATTGAAGTTATTAGGGTTAAGGCAAATGTCGGGTGGTTTACTCTCGAATTTTATGAAAACTTTAGGGGTCACTCAGGTATGGCATTTTCACAGTAGTTCATTTTAAGTAGGATATTGTAGTGAACTCCTGTGAATTGTTGAAGCAAAACTTCATAAACCTCCTGGATATCTTTTTTGTCATTTGGTCATCAGCTTCTAAGCATTGAAGGGTAGTTGTATTTTACTACTAGTGTTTAAGAACTAGATGTAACATGTATGTTGATGTTGTTTTCACAGTGCGTTAGTGGCACGATTATGGCTGAAGAATCTGATGGCAGTCCATGCATCCTACTTTATGACAGTAAGAACTGTTTTGGTTTTGGGGCCAACCGTTAAGCTGTAAGCTTAAAGGTCCGGCCCTTTTGCTACGAGTTGTCATCCATCTGTCTGTCTGTAACGGATGTACCCTGGTGAACAGGTAGGGCATAGGGGAAAACTTTCTACACAAATAATTAGCTATGGGTGTTAATAGTGGGTGTGAAATTTCAGCTATTTACTGCAAGGGGAACATTTTCAAATTGGAGGTTGAATGGATGGGGTGTAGGGAAAATGTTCGTTTTCTAACAGAAGTCTGGCCATATCTCAGAAACGGTGAGAGAGGGGGCCTAGGTTATTATTAATCACTAATATGAAGTGGCATACACCCTTTTAGATGAAATGAAAATCATCGACCTTGGATGATCTTCAGAGTCAGTGACAACCAGTATGGTTACTCTGTTCACTCCTCAACCAAATCAATCACGAGAACATTACAGATTTTGATCAATGGTACAACTGTTCCGCTTGAGAAACAACCAAGAATTCTCGGTGTGACCCGTGATACGATGTACATTTTTGCCGCTCACTGTCGTAATCAGGTGGTTAAGGTTAGAGCTCGAAACAACATCCTTAAAGCTTTAACAGATACAACATGGGGAAGGAGACCATTATTCTCACATACCAAGCTATTGGCAGATCTGTGATCGACTGTGCTGCACCTGTATGGGCACCAGTAATTAGCGAGTCTTCATGGAAGTGTCTTCAGACTGCTCAAAATGAGGCATTGCGAATCGCAACAGGCTGTCACAAGATGGCACATTCAGACCACTTACACCAGGAGACTGAGATACTTTCAGTCAAATCACATTCTGAATTAGTAGCTAAACAATATTGGTTATCCTGTTATCAGTCACACCATCCCGGCCACCATTTAACATCTCAGCCAGCCCCAGCTAGGAATATGAAGGGCACGCTTAGTAAATTTGACAGGGACGTTGTACCACTCCGTGATGACGGCATCTCTGAAGTTGAGCAATAATGTTCTGCTTTACGCACTCTTCACAGCCAAGCAGTTGTAGATGCACAGTCAAACTTTGTACCTAACAGAGTCCTTGGAATACTCTGCCTGAATTATCATAATTCGAATGCTACCTTTCTAGATCCATTTGCACTACTCTTGCTCAGTTACGTTTGGGTCACTGCCGGCTCCTCAACTCTTACAAGGCCCACATCACTGCAGGCGTGACAGATGTTTGCCCGGACTGTGGAGTGGCACCACACTCCGTTGAACATTTGTTCCAGTGCCCTGCATGCCCGACACAACTGACAACTCAAGACGTGTGGGACGATCCAGACACGGTGGCTGATTTTCTCAAGCTCGACAACAACTGACGAAAGGAGGGGAGCTGTGGGCTACAACAACAACAACCAGTATGGTCGGCCCCACCCTAGTAACAGCTGGGCTTCTTGTTAGCGTGTAATCATAATAAATGAGTGGAACATTTCTATTATGTGTTGCAGCCGATATCTGTATTTTAACATAAAATACTACTGAAAAGTTTGTTAAAATTATACAGTCAATTCATTGTGGCACAAGAATTTTGCATAATGAGTTGCATGTACAATGTTCTTGGAAGTTCATGTGGATGAGTATGGCACAGATAGTTGGAAAAGATCCAGTTTTGGTGGCCTTAAATTAATAATAATGTTGTTATTGTCTGGTTCTTTTACACATGGTGATTGAAGATGTTCAGGCAGACCATTATTATACTGACAGAATGTTGTTCATTCATGTCTGTTCAGCTGCCGGACCGCGAGTCAATCCTTGGTCCACTGCAGCAAGTGATGGAGACGAGACTGGACGTCATGAAAAAAGTTTCACAGCTGCAGGGCCGACTTAACCTCATCTTTGCCCAGGTACTGGGTTACTTATCCTGCATGATCATTTGTTACCTCTGATCATTTGTTGGCTCTGTGGCTTTTTAGGGTTAACTTAGCTTTCAAGATCTTCACACGGTTGACTAATTGCGCTGTCAGTGAACAACATTTGCATGTCGGCTTTTCTGTGTTTACACTCTAACTATTCTGCTAGCTGCTCAAAATCAACAGAGATGTCATCATGTACAGCCGGATGTTTCTGGAAAAGTATGTTTTCCATATGACTGTGTTTAGAATGTTCACTTGAAAATAGCTGGATTGTAATGTTGAAGATCTTTCCAGATTTCCGAATGATTTTCTGATAGCACAGAGTGAGTGTTTGTCAACAGCTGTGTAAATTACAGATAATTGTGTTCTGTTGTCGGTATAAACTCGTAGTTTTGTCCTAATGGTATGTAATGTATAAAATCAGCAGTTTTGCCTGCTAGTGTTGCTGACACTAACGTGTCATTTGTAGCTGAAATCTAAAGAGTCGTCATCAGAACAATGGAGAACAGAGCAGCCTCAGCTTGTCTACAGAGATGGTAATAGAAATAATCTTGTTTGCTTCTGTTGGGTGGTTTCCTTGTGGCATTCACATGGGGTTAACTGATATACTGGTAGCACAGTTAGCAAAAAATCTGAAATCATTGGTGCTCATGGTTAGAGCTGATAACAATGAACGTATTTGAAATATTTTACTTTGCAAAAATTAAGGTTTCATTAGTCATCAACTTTGTGTAAAGGTTAAACTTTTTGTTTCATCATTGTGCGTACGTGCATTTTGCCTGAAAAGGCCGTCCCCGAAATGACCTATACTGTGTCGGGCGGGACGTAAAACCCTACGCACTCACTCACTCAATTTTGATTACTAGCTAGTAGTGATATTGCCAGAAAAAATACATTTTCTTGTTAGCATATTTTTCAGCTGTTATTTGTACCATCCCAAGTGCACCAAGACACAATTAGACACAGTTTGCCCCAGTAGACAGATTTATATGTTGATTTCACTTGGAAAAACTGATAATCAAGATAATTTCAGACCAGGTTTGTGATGTTTTTATTGATCCGGCTGTAATCACAATTTTAGCAATTTGTTAAAAATTTTAAGGATTAATTGTGTGAATAGTCATGAATTTCTACAGCTAAAATAGCTACTGTTAAATGCTTTGCTTTATGTGATGCGCAGATTCATCAGATGATGAGATTGCTGATGCTGCTGTGCGGGATGCTGACGTCTTCTCCGAGGTCAGTCAACTAGCAATACTGTCCCTGCCATAGCTACTCATGTCTGCATTACCTGTACAATTAATACTGTAGGTTCTTCATTATATCCACCAAGAAGTTGTCTCAGCATTTGTTTTATTTCGAAGATAACACACAAAAAGTTCATGAACGGATTTCGGTGAAATTTTTTGGTGGCAGTCTGAATACTTGTGCATTCTGGATCATTGTCGAGGATTCATCATTAGATTGCAGCTATATTGATTACTTTTATTCTCCAGGTGGCGGCACTGTGGAGGTTTTGAGATCTCTGATTGCTTCTTGTTTCGAGTGCTTTAATATACTGAGTGGTTGCTACTTGGAAGCTGAATGGGAGACTGTCTGCTGACAGGTAAACACCATCCTGGTATGTAACCAACCACCACGGTCAATTCAGCCTTCCATCCCTCTGGGGAAGGTTAATCGAGTACCTTTCTGTCTGGCTGGGGTCAAGGCGGGGCACGTTCACCTGCGTCGGGTGGCAGGTAGCACTGTGTGATCCCATACAACAGGTGATGCTCTGTAGCTCTGTGGTTGCATTTTCATAACGAGCTCTATGCAACCTTTAACCATTTTAATGGACTATTTATATGTTGCATGTTGATGTGTATGGCAGGATGAGTGGATGCCGCAGGGGAACGTCGATGAAGACATGGAGAGCTTGGATGATGATTCAAGTATTGAGGAACAGGAGCCGAGTATCAGTATAAGTAAACACAGTCCGACATTGAGGACTCCCGCCAAGTCCAGCGAAATTGCCATGGACAGAGACAGTGGCAGTGACGATGATAGCGACTGAGCTGTGGTGTAGAATAGATTTACTCATTTCAACTAAGTTACTGTTGCATGTTCATACTTGATCGACTTTCAGACAATGCGTTCGTCACTGATGGACTGTTTTAAGTTGCTGCATTGCATTCAGCAGTAAGTTTTAATCATGCGTCTGAGTTTTTCTTATTCTATGCATTGTTGCTGTTTATACAGTCGGACACGATGGCTGTATGTGTGAAGTACATTGTGGATAGTGATTTGGCCATTTTTACGCAGCGGTAAAGGCATTTATAATGTCTGTTGTTAGTGATTGCGTGTTGGAACACATTTTACTGATGATGTGATTTTTAGTATTGCCATTAGCTGCATCTGTCATGAATTGTTTATTTTCGAGTCTGAATATTTGGACTTAGATCCTTGTTCTCTATTTTAACCCATCACAAAATATAGGGAATGCCAACTACTGCAACAAGATGCTCTGATCTTGTTATTCAGTCTTATGCTCCCAGATAACAGACTATATGCCACAAGGGGCATAGATGCTGGCAGTTAACAATGCATGGATTTCCTATTTCTGAGGTAATAAATTTGTAGTAGAAAAGTACCAGGTTTCAGATCAGAAATATTTGTGTGCACTCTTGCACATTTTTGAAATTACTATTTACTAAAGCAAAAAAACTTAATCTAGACTAATCTAGACAGACTAGAGAAATGTGCTGGTCCCCCAGCTGCTCAACCGAGCTGCACAGTGCACTGTCAGTGCCAACCTTGACCTTTGATCTGAAAATTGGCATGCTGATCACACCTGGCCTGCTCTGGACAACGTTTGCACCTTTTTCGTTGTTTTCCCTCACAAGACAGAACAAACAGATGGGCAAGACCTGTATCGCAGCTTGCAAGATGGCCACGGTTTTGGGCAAAAAAGTCTTGGATTTTTTCTTGAAAATTCCAGGAGGACCTGGAAAGTCACTTTGGTCTTAGAGTAGTGGAGAAATATCCTTGAAAATTGTGCATTTTTTCAGACACTGCATGTATATAGAGACCATATGTAAACGAGTTCATTTTACCATTTACCATCTTCTGCGGCTTGGCAGGCCAGATGGCCTTTTGCCGATCATCACATCAGTGACAATAAGTTCTTGGTGGTAGTTCCAGCATGAACATGAACAACTTCCAGTGCTTGTCCAGATAACCTTCGAAACTGATGCACTGATGAAGCACTGGCAACATCATTAGGCAGTCTTGGAATTTTTTGTCACTAGAGTAGGAACCCTGTTAAGACTTTTAGAGACCTTTTCCAGACCCATTCCCGCAATATTTTACCACATCCCATTAAATGTTTGTGGTATCATATGACTAAAAATTTTCACATGGTGGTTACAGTGATTTTGAACAACTGAAAGTATATCACATTCATAAACTGTCAAGACTAAATTTTGTTTTTCGGGGCCTAGAAAAACGTAATTTTCTCAAGAACTTGTGGTCACCTTAGGCTTATTTAATATTAAGACAGCTGCAAAATACTGGTAACAATATAATTTAGTAACACTATTCAGCAGTGATGTAGCCTAGTCCGCTTAGTCCAAATCACGAGAATCCGAGTTCAATGAGTTCATAAGACAGAATGTTAATAAAATAACATACTTTTGGTTTGAGCATGTGGCGAGAACACAGTAGAATTTGTCGAGTTGTACTACATCAGCATGTGTTCCCATACATATGGACATTGGACAGACAGGAAAACCTTGTGCATTCTAGACATTAGCAAAGTAATTTTGAAAGCACTATAATGACAACGATTTTGCTAGAGGTACTGTTCTGCAAACAACAAACGGATCATCCCGACCACTTCGACTGATCAGTGCAATGTCAGTTACTTGGAACACAATCTCAGTCCAGTCTTGTTTCAGCCGAGCCACGAATGACTCTACATCACGTGGGCGGAATTGTCCCAGAGATAGATGAGGTGTGAATCCTCGATCGCTAATGTTGCTGAGATCACTGCAGACTGAGAATGTGGTTTGTAATTGCCGCTGCAGTGACAGTACTGCTTCGTGCACGTTGCCGTAGTCCTGCAGGCTACGGTCTGTACACACAGAAAACAAATGCAAGACTTGAACTTGGTGCACATTTCTCTATGCTGACACACTGGGTGAAACGTAAAATATGGTAAACAGATTGTGTGTAAAACATAAGCTAACTTTCTTAACCATGATCAGTCCTTTGTTCTGCACATTTTGGAGGTCAAAAGGTCAATGATAAAGGGTCGGGGGGCAGAAGTATGCAGAGCATTAACTCTAACTATATGGTCTTTTCTAATGACTTGGTGTTTTATAGACTGGATGATGTATGTCCTTGCGGAAAACAAAACACAAATCGATATTGATCCCCAAAAATTGAACTTAGCACTAAAATTAACCCTTCGATGGGAAGCCAGGGTCAAATTGACCGCAGACCCTATAAATTGTTTAATATTAAAAAATTGTTTAAACTTATATAGACAAGACTTTGTGACTTTGAATATTTTTTCACTGCCTTCAATCTGGCACTTTTAGTTTGTTTATGCCGATAGGGGGTGCTCCTACTGAAACTTTCTCGACACCCCTTCTGTGCAATTGTGCGGATCGACATGTTGAAGAAATTAGCTCCCACCGGAGTTGCTTACTAAAATTGATTTTTTTGCACATTCAGTTGCATTTGGTGATACTATGTCAAAAAATGATGAAATACACATTTTCTGTCTTTCAGTTTTTTTGTTGCTATGGTAGCAAAAAGCCCTTAGCAACAACCTTAGTGTGCTATAATGCAATTACTAAGTGTTTAAATGTTCTAGAAATCATGGCTATGATAACTTATTTGTATGCAATTCACTACATTAAATCTAACGCCGTTTGCTCATATAGCAACAGGTGCTATGGGCGGTGATTTTGCATAGCAACAATCTATCCAGCAGATATATTGACATGGAAGCATTACTAAACCTTAGTTACCATATGAAGTATAAGACCAGTGGTTACAGTTTTGCATAGTCTCTGTTGCTATGGACACCATGTAACATTTAAATTTTGTGCATGTCTAAATTTCATTACCATGGCAACGAGGGTTGGTTGTAAAAAAATTTAAAAAATGGCATTTAACTGTCCGACTCTGAAAACACCGTTTGATGCAAAGATTTCTGTTGCTATGACAACAAAAACTCCTTAGCAACAAAATTAGTGTGGCTATAACAGAAGCATTATGTGCCTTTATATGTGCCAGCAATTATGGCTGTGATGACCTATTAGTATGCTATTCACTACAGCGAATCTAGGGGTGTATGTTTCACATAGTAACGGTTGCTATGGTGAGGATTTGGTATAGCAGCAGCTTATCCAATAGATATATTGACATGAAACCTTTGCCAAATTTTAGTTACCATATAAAGTAAGACCAGTGACTATAGTTTTGCCTGGCATTCATTGCTATGAATGCTACATTTTTAAATTTTCTGTATATTGTCTAAATTTTGTTACCATGGCAATGAAGGTTGGTCGCAATAAAATTTAAATAACACCATTTAATTGTCTGACCCTGAAAACTTTCCAGTTTATGCAACGATTTTGAAGATACGATGTGTATTTCATATAAAAGCCTTTATATAGCATATTTCCTGTTACAACTCTCCAAAATCTGTTACCATGGTAACGTGATCGATATTAGATAACAGAAATAATACTTAACATTTTCTCTGAGTTAGTGCAACTGGTTGACATTGAAAACTCCACTTAAAACTGACAGAATCCATGATAATATCCATGGGGTCAAATTGATCCTGGCTTCCCGTTGGCGTTATAAAATTGGGCTTGCCATCGAAGGGCTAATGCCTAATATTGCAGTGGCACTGAATATGAGAACACACCAGATTGCAGTTCGGTTTCTGCTTGCGGCTTAAGCCACAAGGTGCAGTTCTTTCCATGTCGAAAGAAGCGAAAAGCTTCGGCGTCAAACCTAATCTGGAATGGTGCGACTTCCGCCAGTACAGGTGTCAGTAAGTTGGAAGCGGTGGAGAATGCCTTACCGCTGGGGTCATCCACAATAAATGGATACAGCATATTGATGTGTGGCATCCATCGCTTGAATGCTCTGTCGTGTTTACTGGACAATGCACCACAAAAATGCATATTGACTAGTGTACAATCAAAAAGTTGCAGAACAGATACAAAATTACACAACTATGCATTTCATAAAACAGAATTTGCAATAAAACTGCACAGAAGTTAGTCTTTACTGTGTTGAAGTATACAAAATACTGCTAAGAAATGGTTATGATTTAGTTCAGGATAACCAGGTGTTAATGTTTCAGCACAAATTTAGGTGAAAGGGTGTTGTGACCCTTCCATCAGAAGACACAACTCTGCACCTCAACATTTTTTGTGTTATGCACTCAAAATTGCTGGCACGCCCATTTTACGAAGAAAGAAAGAAAACGATAGACAAAAAAAACTAACTCAGGAGGATTAAACAATGAGCTTTTGGCCAACAGTGCCATTCCGTCACTCCGGTAAAATCACAGCAACCATCTGCTGTAGTTGACAACATACGCGCCATGTGCACCGGCGACAAAACTGTGCTCCAGCGCAACTTAAAGCATTTTTCATTCAAAGCGTATGTTACTGAAGCCAGAAAACAAACTTATTCGACATTGTTTACATTTCTTTAACAAACGACCTTGACATTGACGATCAGAAACTTGTAAGGACACGACATGCACGGAATTTCGGCGAGATACCCTGGAGTGCCCGGTAGTAATTGCAATCCGGGGATTAAACCTGCAAGTCGCTGAGGTAGAGAAACTTGACCCGACTTGAGCCTAAAACGACCCCAAGTCGACGGCGGTCGACTTGAGCACATCCGACTTGACATGACTTGACAGCGGCACTAGTCCGAGCGTACAAATTTATGCCCCATTGGAACCTAGAACTAATAGGTGTAAAGCTGGAAAGTTTACTGTTGCAGTTGCTAATCTCCATTGCACCTGTACTGTTTGGTGTCGGAGTGGAGATGGACCATACGTTTGGGTCACGGTGGCTTGTTACAGAGTTGTCTAAGCTAGGCTTCTCTGTGACTTATGATGAGGTAGTCAGATACAAACAGTCAGTGTTGCACGATGATAGTGAGTTACACTCGAAAGCTGCTCCATTTCCAGAAAACTTCACACAGTTTGTTGCAGACAATGTCGATCATAATGTGGCTACTCTTAATGGAAAAGGAACGTTTCATGGCATGGGGATAATGGCAGTTTCTACAAAGACTGAGGCATGGTCAGAAAACCTCAGAGGTCAAGCTGTTAAGCGTGTCAAGAGAGCGAGTGTATTGGATGTGGTGAACAAGAAAGGAGTGCTGATTCTGCAGTATCATTTCCGAGAGAAACAAGGTTTGTCATTGCTCTCCTTCATTCCAGTATGCCATTTAAGGCATGTGTACTCACTACCTTTGGCAGTAAACCTTGATCTGTTGTGGAGCAGTGGCTGGTTGTTTCCTGATGCTGCACGTCCTAAACCAAGCTGGTCAGGGTTCATGCAACATGTATGCATTGGTGATCATTCCGCAGTTTCACAGGTGTCATTGCTGCCGATCATAGATCTGAATCCGACAGATCCAACATGCATTTATTCCACATTGTGCTTCGTGGACCAGCAGGCAAAACAGCTGCGGATTGAAACACCATGCATCACATTTGACCAACCGCTGTGGCAGAAGGCAGTTGATATTATCACAGCAACAAAGATGAACATGGTATGTAGACTGGGTGGATTTCACATGATGATGAGTTTCATTGGCAGTGTTGGGAGTGTCATGAGTGGTTCTGGACTGTCTGCTGCATTGGAACTGGTGTATGGTCTAAATGCAGTAGCACAGATGATTACTGGCAAGGCAGTTTACTGGGCACTGCATGGCTTTTTCATGGTGGATGCAGCTCTGAGTGTGAAACTGATGAGGTTGTTGCTACCAGGAGATAAACCGGGACAGAATGCAGTTGGTACCAAATGTCTGACATGTGACAAACTTGACAACACTGACTTGGAAAGTATACAGGCATGTTATGACAGTGTGTGGGAGAATAGATATGCGGCAAATGAAGAGAGTAATTTGTCTGCATTGATGAAATTGGACTTGTGCTTCAGGGTGTGAAGATGAAGCTGTCGCAGGAATCCAAGACAGCAAAACTTTGGATCCAGTACATGCACCACATGGAAACACTCCGAATGTTCATCAGGGCAGAAAGATCTGGAGATTGGAATCTGCACCTCATATCAGTGTCAAGAATGCTGAACATTTTCGCAGCCACTGGACACAACCAATATACAAGATGTGCACACATGTACTTGCAAATGATGCTGGAGCTGCAGGATTCACATCCATGGCTCTATGAACAGTTCATGTGCCATGGATACCATACAATACGCAGAAGTGACAGGTACTGGTCTGGATTGTGGACTGATTTAGTAATTGAGCAGGTCCTTATGAGATCTCTGAAGAGCCGTGGAGGTCTCAGTCATGGAAGAGGTCTGACGGAGTCTGTGTGCTTGACCTGGATTCACACCATGCACAGCTGTGCTGACATTCATGGAGCAATGACACAGGTCACACAGCTGAAACACACTTCTGCCACACAGCACAAGGAGATGGGAGCAACGAGAGCAAAGAGAGATGTAACAGATTTGAGTAAGATCCAGGCATGGTTTGATGAGAAAGATCCTTTTAGCATAGCTGATGGTCGGCTGTGTTGCCTCTCCACTGGTCTCACTGCAGAGGAAGGAGATGGC
>Ga0209367_1010416_pt1 | contig 12472 bp, 8 predicted proteins | sample WorMetLIZISLAND2_FD_187412 | JGI IMG/M metagenome (GOLD analysis project Ga0209367, IMG submission 187412) | Marine gutless worms symbiont microbial communities from Max Planck institute for Marine Microbiology, Germany - Olavius geniculatus... ... | reverse complement strand
GTAAGAATGGCGTCAGACACCAACGGGCATTGAGCCCACGGTTGTCGATGATCGATGATGTTCAAACAAATAATTTACTACAAAAATTCGCGATATCCTTCGGCTCCGGTGAAAATGATCTCCATCCATAGTTGGCGGACTTCGCTGGATGGCGCCACTGCGTAGTAGGTCCTCGACGTCGTCTTGATGCAGAATGTCAGCTCAGGAGCGGGACTTTTGATTGAACTCAACCGGTCGAAGACGAACACGTCTTCTATTTGCTGAAATCAACATCGCATTTCAGCATGTGCAGTGTATAGCAGTCAAGGCGTCAAATTTATGCTGTTTGAAAGTTACGCGCCAGAACGTCTACGACAATATACGTAGGCCTATAATTAAAGGTGGTGTATAGCTTTTAATAGAAAAACCTTCACAGAGCTACGGAGCGTCATCTGCCACATGGGATCACACAGTGTTGGCTGCCACCCGATACAGGTGAACGCGTCCGGCCTTAAGCCCAGCCAGATAGACCGGTACTCGATTCACCTACTACGGAGGGATGGAAGGCTGAGTTGATCTAGACGACTGGTTACATACCAAGATAGTTTACCTGTTCGCAGACGTCACCCATCCAAGTAGTAACCACTTGACAGTGTCCTGATCGGGCGTCAAACCAACGACCATTCCATCGTAAGTTCGACACTGTATCGTTACACCGCCAAGCGAGGAATAGCCATACGGCCAGACAACGCTGCTACGGCAAGTAGGCTAAAACCTTCTTTCTGCTGTCCGCAAAGTTGGACAACTTTTTATTTACGACTCTACTCTTTGATTTCAGTTGCCGGCGCCTCTGCTTCCTTCGCGACATACGGCGCTATACAAATTGTGTTTTAATTAACTGATTTATTTATTGATTGATAAATTACAGCAGTGACAAATAGACCTACATACCGAGAAGTCGATGGATCCTTTGGGTTTGTGACGCGTGCGGTCGGCCGGCGGCTGAGTGGCGGCATGGTAGGTGAGCCGGTGCTCACTGCGGTCGAAGACGAACCATCGCCGGCGCCACGTCCGGATCCGGCCTCCCATTTTAACCAGGTAGCCGGCGGCCGTGTCCGGCGTGACAATGATGTCGCCGGCACAGCGCGCGACGAAGTGACCGGCCTGCTCGACGAAACTCAGCAGATCCAGAGGCTCACCGCGCACCGGCAGGTACCGTGTCAGCGGCCGGGACTGCTCCACCTAAGCACCAGCAGCAGCGGCAGCGTCCAATTAAGCCCAAATTCCAGTAGGCCCAGTGTTTTAATTGCCGGGGAGCAGGGAGGGGTTAAAGAGGAGCGGAGGGTTGAACCCCCCAACTGTTTTCTCAACCCCCCCCCAACACGCTGTCAAATTATGTATAGGGGTCAGCTATATACTGTATACATACGATTTATATCACAATTTTGTTCGGTCTCTGACCGTCGAAAAGTTTTACCTGCAGCTAATTTTTCACAATTCCAACACTGAGTAAGCCTACGCCGACTTTCACTGAAAATTCCCCGCGGAGAAGTTTTGGGCTTTAAAAACATCTCGACATGTCGAGATGGTTGCAACGGACTAAGTTTCACAGATTTCCGCGACAAATGCGTGAAATTGAGTTTGTGACAAGACACGATAAAAGTTCGCGACAAAGTCGGTGAAATGGAATTTGGGCTTTACGGCGTTAGCACATGCGCGATTAAATATAATTTATGATCAAATAAAAAAACAACTGAAGACGTTTGCCGTTATTCCGTTTACGGTTTATAACAAAGCGAAACGAAGTGCAGCAAATTTACAGAAAAGTTGTATTTTATCGGAAGGGTTCTCATGACGTAAAAAACAAAAACAAAAATAAACCTATGGCCTGTAGTCTTGGCCTAAATTGTTTTTACAGTTGTTTTGGTTGCTTTTTTTCTTATCGCACGCCTTTGTCAGTAACATAGCCGGTCGAATATACACTGACAGCTTGTACTTCAGACATCCGTTTTACAAGTGTCAAAAGTTTTTCACTTGCACTTTTAAAATTTGTAAAAATATTTTAGATATCGTAAGACTTGAGACAAGATGACAACTAATACCCCGTTTACACGATGAAGCAGATATGAAGCAAACTTAGAGCACACGCCGTGCACGTGTATATTGAATGGGTTTGTTTCAATGTTTGCTTCATCATGTAAACGGGGCATAACGCTTACGCGAGACTGTGTAGTGCGGTTACGAAGTACAATGGCGTCTTCGTCGCTTGCTTGTTGCTGTTGTTGAGGATGCTGAAACTGAAGTCGTTTGACAACGCTCGATCGATGACACTTCTCGACGTCATTGCCCTGTGGTATAACGGTCTGTACGCGCAAACAATAACGTCCGTTAATCGATTCTTAGCTATCTAAGGCGATACTTAGCAATGCTGCGGGGCCTGCAGGCCAACAGGTTTGGAAATACTAAAGGTGCGTTCTCACTGCGCGCGTCAACGCGCGTTACGCCGCGAAAAGGTCTATTTCCACTACGGCCGCGCGTTGCGTTGCGTTGCGTTTCAGCGCGTTAAAACGGGTGGAGACATTTTTTGTAAAGAATATTAATGACAAATGGCCGACAAATACGAAAATTTATTGCTGTTGGGAGCAGCAGCTTGTTGCACATGAGTTGCGCAAAAAAGAAAACGCAGGCCTAGATTTTGGATTCACCTCGTCATCGTCAACCGGGATGACCAGGGCGACTATCAGCATCTGATACAGTAGCTACTTTCCGACCCAGCTCTGTTCCGGCGATACTTTCGGCTGTCTGTCGAGCAGTTTGATGACCTACTCGGGCTAGTTGCGCGTTTTCATTGGTCAACGCAATTACTATCGCTCGGAAAATAAACAAAAAATAGAAACACTATCTGAGTTTCTATTTTAAACGCAACGCATCGCAACGCAACGCCACACGCAGCTGTAGTGGAAATGCTTCCCATTGAATAAGCCAAAATTCGTGTTTTTACGCGCAAAAGCAGCTACTGCTTTCAGCGCGTCTTAGCCATCGCAATTCTGTCCGTCCGTCTGTCTGTCTGTCTGTCCGTCCGTCCGTCAAAAAAGGTGCAAGCTATGATCACCAAATTTTCACCGTCAACTGCTTGGAAGATTTTAGTTTCAGGAACCGTATAGCTTTTCCATAAATTCGAAGAAGGTCACCCCGAACGAAGGCGCCAAATGAGAGGTGGGTGGGCCAAATTTGCGATTTTTGGCTAATAAATCGCTGTATCTCAGTAACGGTGCGAGATAGGGCCTACATTACTATTAATCACTAATAGGAAGTCGTACACTGGCTCTCGATTGGCGCCGTATTCAATAACCTTGAATGACCTTCTACGCCAAAATAGGGGGTTTTATAGACTTTTTTGCGATTTTGGGCTGCGACACAAGTCTATATCATTCACAAGGTGGCGCCACGAAACTATCGTTATGCGATCCAGGTAGAATTTGGTATTTGTATGTTAACTTAGCGTGAACACCCCAATTTTCAGCTAAGCTACTGAACCCGAACTGCTATAGGCTTTCGCGCGTCTCGTGAGCTTTAGCTCAAATTTCTTGTTACTATCGCGACAACGCGCTGCAACGCGCTAGCTATCGCAGCAAAGCAACGCAACGCAACGCCTTAACGCGCGCTAAACGCGGGGACTATCTCAAGTGACTGTTCAATTAAGCCCTACCTCACCCTAGAAGAGAGGATACATAACCAATTTAATTGAGATTGTCCCCGCGTTTAGCGCGCGTTAACGCGCGTGACGCGCGTCACGCGCCGTACGGCGCGTTAACGCGCGCAGTGAAAACGCACCTTAAGACAGACAGTTTCGCAGGTCTGATATAAGCCTTCTTAAATAAACGCGCATAGGCTGATATACGTTATTGGTTAAAGACCCACAGTTTTCCGCGGGTCGTGGAATTTCGAGCCGAGCCGCGGAATTTGACCTTTTCTGTGGAATTTTGATTTTGCCGCCGAATTGCGCAGAATTTTGCAAAAGTTGAGAAATGGCCGATTATTAGTACGATCGTCAGCTTAAGAGCGTAATATTAGACTAACTATAGGCCTATCACGAAAAAAAATTAAACTGAACTGCCTAAAACTGCGGGCTCTACTGTTAGCATCGTAATAATCACGTTTATTCACCACAAAGGCAGAACATAAAAAGCAAAAAAGAAAGAGAAAAGCACATAAAAAACACATAATAATAACACGTAATATGGCACAATCGTGAATAAACACAATGCGACTAATTGACAGGTTGCACATTTAAAAAAAAGATTGATAATTTTCTTTGTATGCTGCTAGTATTACTTAGCGCCATGCCAGCCTCCAAAACTGAAGTTTCTTAACAGGACAGAGCTCAGTGTACTTATAAACGTAAGGTCGCGGTAAGCCGCGAAATTTGGACAATTTTGCCACGGTGAGCCGCGGAATTCTGCTAACTGGCTGGCAGAATTTAGCCAAATTTTTCGCTGAAAACTGTGGGCAATGAATAGCTATAAAATTTGTTTATGTATACTGTAGCTGCAGCTGTGCAATATTGTAAATACAGTAGTTGCTTCAGGGGTGTAGGCTATATCGAACTGCAAACGGGGCAGGTGTACCTAATCTTATAGCTCTTCCTTCAATGATTAGCTATTCTTTTTGGCAAGAGTTTGTATCAGTTCCTTAAGAATTTTAGGTGAAAGTCCTCACTTTCCCTTGCTTTTTTTTATTGATTTTTCGTTTTATCAAAAAACGACACATGACGCATATTTGCGTATCGTATTGCATGTTGCCGACTCTGTCTGCTGCATATTCAATACCACTTCCCTGAATATTATTTTTAACCAGTAGAAAGCATAGTTTCGGCCTGTTCTTCAGTTAACATTGTTATTTGTCTTTTATTTTACTGTCATTGGTAGCGTAATTGTACTGTCTGTCTGTACGTTTGTCATGTGCGAAGTTCTTAGCGAATAAACAAATAATTGGCTTAAATAAACAATAAACAGGCCTAATTTACCTGTTGCTGCAGCTGAGGTTGTTCATTTGTGGCGCTAGCCGTCAAAAATGTTAGCGTTTCGTCGATTCTAAACAACAAAATTTTCACTCACAGCTTCTCTGTCTTTCTATTAATCTTTTAGTGAACAGTGGGCACGTAGATGACAACAAAAAATGCCATGCATTACAGTAATAGATTCACCAATAACTAACAAAAAATTGTAATAAATACGATACAGGGTACAGTAAGCGGTTTTTCATCGGTTCCTAGTCCGTTAGCAAATGCATAACCTAGCGTATACATGGACCGGATAGCGTGATGGACAGGAAGGTATAGGGTATACGTCGTGTACTCCTTTCTTATAGGCCTAATAACGAATCAATAGAGGAAAGCGTATATACAATCTTTGTGCATTTCGCGCCATAAATTTTGGCCCATAGAATAGACGTGCGACTGCGAGGTACATGTATAGTAAATAACACGAATAACAATAGCCACGACATGTTTTATTGCAAACGTACACAGACGGCTAAAATGCACGCGAGACAGAATACAAAAAACCAGCTTAATACGAGACACGCAGACGCAGGCCTTTTGCAGTACAAAGATAGTAAAACTAACACGTTAGTTCTGTTATCCTTATTTGCAAAATGGAGTACAATATGCGAACTTTGGCGTTGGCATCAAATTACTATAGAAGTGTCGGGTTCGTGAATGATGCTATAACTTAATTAATGCAAACCGCAACAAGGAAATAAGTATAATTATAACATGTTATATTAAGCACCTCGAAATGACATCACTCTATCGGTTTATCTCCATCCGCCCACCGGTATTTAAACACGAACCTTTTTACACTCTGGTCGGCATTTCTGCCATGCCGTGCATTATCCCCACAAAAATAAATTCGTACCAATGTTGCAATAGGCCTAGGCATACTGAGGAAATATTTCATCTTGGATCTATTAACTATACAGTCGGCAGGCGAAAATACTTATCACGCCACGTGAGTTTCAAATTCGAAGTAGATTTGCGATGGGATGAGCGGCGTCCTAAGTTAGCAAAGTACGTGAAGCGGGAAGCAGCAGAAATGTCCTACAGAAAGCTGCAAATTTCCAGCAGAAAAAATTATGCGTGCTCAAAACTTCAATTTTGCTTCTAAATCTTCCGAAAATGGAGAAAGTTTTTGCCTCAAATTTTGCACTTTTGGACGGAAAATTTCGAACAAGAAGACAATTTTCGCGATACTTTTCTGACAGCCGAAAATTTGGAAAAAAAGGACGGCAATTAATTTGGGAAGAGGGCAATCGTAGCCCTTTCTCCTCGCCCCGAGTAGACGGTATCTAAGAGCAGATGCTTACTCAGTGGCGAGATGGTCGAAGGCGGTAGAACTGTGCCGGTGGTCAGAGACCAGCTGGCGAGTGCCGAGTGGGGTGCTGGGCGGCATCTGACGCGCAGTGGTGACGCACAGCGTCAGGTCTGGAACCGGCAGAGAGCAAGACGACGGAGACGACGACGACGATGGCGAGTCTAATTGAGAGTTAACGGCGACAGCACACTGAGAGATTGATGGATTGACTGACGACAACGTTTGACTGAGCGGTTCTTGTTTATCTATCAATTAAGTCAAATCATATCATATTATTCAAATCAATCAGTTAGTTATACGCTTATCTCTATTAGCACTGCTTCGACGCATACTTCATCATCATTATCATGTTGTCTCTTTTCAGCAAATTGAAAATTATCATGCATGAACTTACGAAACAAGACATAGGCCTACTTCTACTAGCGAAAATTTTAGGTGTCCCGCGAATACATTTATACATGTATTGCTTAGCTTTTTGTTTATATGTTTATACGTCCGCAAAAATATAAGCTGACCGCAACATCGTTAACAAAATTTACAATGACCAATATACTGTACACCGTGTCTCAAAAAAACAGTCAAAATTGTTTTTCTCACAACTTTGTCAAATGTTTACTAACTTTTATAATTTTTGGCACAAAGATGGCCAAGACGATAGAATTATGTAAAGTGCACTCATTTTCCACCTCACCTACTTTATGTCAACACACTACAATGTAGAACACAAATGCTGCAAATTTGTACATTATGCGACGATTATTCGTATCAGATTGCTCATCTTTGCATCATCCTTTAGACGGAGACTGCCACGTGATTTAATAATGTTGTGCTATTAAATATTTTACAATAAAAATAACAAACAAAAAATTGCTGACTGATGAGCTTAAAACATGTCTAATCGATGAGTGAATGTAGTTTGATCAGCCAAACTTTGATTTCGCTATCAGCCAGTGGCGTTTCATCCAAGCCATTGTGTCCGTGTATGCTGGGCACCCTTTAAACATAAACTTTGATAATTTGCAAACAAGTTGTTATGCAAACTTATAATTCTGCTAAATATTCGCATTTTTAGTGTGTTGTCTGCTGAATTAAGTCGTTATAGCGTTTACTGGATAACAACTCAGCATTATGCAGCGATTTGGAGTATCTATGTTTCACACGGTAATGAGTTGACATAAATTAGGTGAGGTGGAAAATGAGTGCACCTTACACAATTCTATTGTCTTGGCCCTCTTTGTGCCAAAAAATTGTCAAATCCATACATGTACTTAACTAGCTGTAGTTAACTGCTTGCCATGCTCTTACAAAAGCAGAAAAGATGCCAGTTTTATTCTTTTTGCTTGAATAAAATTTTAAAATGATTTTTTATCAAATTATCGTAACTTACCTTCAATATAATTCTCGAGATGCTCTTCTGGAAGTATTGCTAAAGCTGACGAACTGACGGTCGTATCTGTCTGTTCGGATTCAGTTTCGGAACCGTAGAGCTCTTCATCGAAATCGCCATTTTCTGACGCCAACCAACCGCTGCTTTGAAACTGCTACCAGCAAAATGATGTCGTTCAAACAACGTAAAATATTTTCTATTATCTGCCAAAATGTACATGATCAAAACCTTAACTTTTACATGATATACATTTTCATCTCATAGCGGAAAATGTGTCACGAAAAATATTTTGCTTAATAAGCCTAAACTGACCCACTAAATTGGAGATCACATGAAAGATTAGAAGTCTCTTTTCTGTCACACATCTGCAATAAAATCGTAGCCTACGGTAATACCAAAGTACATAATTATACGCGCCTTCGGCGTATATTGTGGTAATACATAGGCCTATAGCATAGGCCTATAACTTTTGTGTCGCAGGCTTGCAGCACAGCGCTACAAAGCATGTGGAGCCAAGTCAACTACTGTAATAAATCGCAAGACAGTCAGACAGTCATAGACAGTACTTTTTATTTTGTCCTGGAGGCGTCTTGAGAGCCGAGACCAAGACTTTTATCGCAAGGACTACATCATTGAGTATACAGCATACAAACACGTACAACAGGAAATGACAGCAAATCTACCCATTCATTTATATCACTGCTGACATTGTTGTTCTGTCCATACTGAAGGGAACTCTTTTTTGCCCTGTCTTACAGCTATTCTGACTACAGGTGTAAGAGCGTCTCATTGCAGTGACTACTTCGTGACTTCACTGTTATTAAAGGTGAAAAGGCAAAGTCCAACACATGTTGTAACGCTTCTTACATAAGACGGACTCAAGACCAGAATTGTTTTACAATCTTGAAAGAGTTAATGACACCGGAGCGCACTATGCGACCATCCGTTTCCCGCGTCAGCAAACAACTAGACCCGCGGTTTGCAGCTAGCAGATATACCACCGCCCCAATCAACCACACTAGACCCTCACCCCGTAGCCCGTAAGCTATTACTCATTTCCCATCCCACGAAGAGTAGGAGGCTGAGTTGGCCTGATTGTTTGTTAAGTGTTTTTGCAATCTTCGGACTTACGCCACGTTAATATACATTCGTTTATCATCATCATCATCATCATCAAGACTGGTCTTCGTCAGTGTTTACGTACTTGCATCATGCAGTCGACGTCACCGTTGACGCAGTCTGTTTGTAGCTGCGATGTCGACGACGTTGTGTTTGAAGCACTCACAGTACAGCTGCTGAATTCGGCGGTTTTAGCCTGGTAAATACAACGCAGTAAAACACGCGATACGGTCAGTGTCAGAGGCTCAGCAGGAAACGGAACATAACCAGAAGACTATGTCGGCCCAGTGAGGACATTTTATGCGGCCGTCTACCTGATCTTTGGCCGTTTGAGCTAAAAAATGACGCAACTCATGCTTTGCGAAACGTCTGCACGAACTTCTGTTTTCTACACTCTTTCAGTCTTTCGTTTTTAAGACAGAAGCCCTTACGGAACAAATGGACGGACGGACAAACGGACAGACGCACAAGACGCGTCGCGTAGTGCGACCAATTACAATAACACCGACCTGAATCGCCAGTACGTTCGTAGGATGCTAGTGTTGCACCCAATAATCATTTTTGTGCCCGGCGTAGGCAAAGAAAAAGCTAAGATAATGGGGTGTTTATAGGATCCAGCAAACGTCCAGCAAACTTCCAGCAAATGTATTCAAAATACACGTGCTAATGCTGGACGTTTGCTGCCGTATGTTATAATGGAGCTGGACGTTTGCTGGATCGTGTAAACACCCTATAACGTATTAGGCAATGCAAAAAAGTGCAGACAGTGCGCGCGTGGTCGCTTGTGCAGGTTATCGCGATAAAGACACGACCATCTATGACAGAATTCGCATAGAAAAGTATAATTTAATTCATGAGCGATTATAAACGTAGAACAAAGACAGTGCTAGAGTTTCACTCACCGAATACAGTCGGTCGACGTCGCTGATCATCTGTTGCTCCATGACTAGCTGTCGCTGAATCAACTCTTTCTGCTCGTCATAGTGAGCGTCAATCTGCATCATCATCATCATCAGCAGCAGCAGCATCAGCGTTTACAATCCACGTTGAGCCGGCCAGAACTAAGAAGTGTCATCTAATCATGTTCACTGACATTTGCCATTTTGTCACTATTTAACAAAGTTCTATGCAAAAAACACGCAATACTGCTAAGTGATCGAAACAAGATGCGATTATTGCACAGGGGCAGGTTTTTTTTCTAAGAAAAAGTACGACTTGACTCGGAACTTACTTCACGGATCTCTGGACTGTTAACGAATTTTCCTTGCTTGCGTTTTTTTGTTTTACCTTTTTCTCGTTTAACTGTCTGCAGTTCGAATTTTTCCTTTCCACGTTTTTCAATCCCAAGCTTTCATTTCGGCTAAACACCTGTCTGTTTATCGATTTTTTTTTGTATTTTTCGCATATCAGCATTTGTTCCATTTTTCGTTTCAGTTCATTTATGTGCTAGATTAAGCTGCCAGTTTGCGTGGTAGTTTTTCAGCGCAAATTTTTTAAACATATCATAGGGGCCATCATAAAATATCATAGGCTCTGGTTCAGTCCAAAGATATCAACACCAATTGGAGCCAAAATCAATACAGCCTTTTGTTTTACTGAGTACTCAGACAGTTACTTCAAACATCTGGAATTCGAGGTCATCGAGGATATGTTGCTGATGTTCGAGATCTTCCTGCTCACGCCGGTACTTGAGCATCAAGACGCTCTGTTCGTCGGCGTCCGTCGGGAAATCTTTCATACTTCTACCAGTCGCCAGATGCTCCGCTTCCAGCTTTCCGAGCTTCTTCTTCTCGTCTTCGAGCCTTCGCTGAATCTGGCAATTGAAAACAGATAGACACACGATGGCCGATTATCGAAAAGTTTCTGAGAACATTTTGTTTCAAAGTATAGTACCATTTCATTGACTACAAAAAAGTCGATGCTGTTATCCGGTTAAAAATCTGTCTCTGTTTCCATAGACACACAAATGCAACTAGATCTGCGACAGAAACGGAATAGCTCAAGTGCACGTCAACAATGTCAGCTATTATCTGAGTCAATCTGAGTTATATACTGTCATTTGCTGCAATAATAATTAGACACATTACAGAATGAACTGATAGATAAAACTCGCTAGTTATATAATGTTGCAATCAGAAGTAGGCTTAGCTTGTGCCTCACACAATAAACAAATACAGATGTCGGGGCTCATTGCCGATGCGAGTGCAGCCGTCGATCCGTCTAGTTGCCGAAGATTTTGGGCAAAGCGCCGACAGTAAATTGCACCTAATTACAATGGTTACGACGATCAGGCCTTATTTGCAGTCGGCGCCGAAGCCGCCTGAAGCGACTGAGTCGTTTGGCCGACGCGTAAACTTCCATTCATAAGTAAACATGCTCGCTATGGAAAGTGCGCGTTTTTTATTAAAGGATTTTTACATACGATGACCTTTAACCCTGGCGTTTGACTTTTGAAACTGCAAAATATCACACCGGTTACTTATGGTCTGAGAACGTTCGCATCGCTGTTTTTGCACCTTTTTGTTTTCGAGTGAGCCATTAAAGGACGGAAAGACGACGAGCAAGATTACTGCCAAGATGTGTAAAGCGATTTTTTTAGAACCGACGCATTTAATAATGACAAGCAGACAGGTCGCTACGCCCCCTGTCCGCTAGATCTTTGCCATATTATCGGCCTGCGGCCTCCATTTTTGGCCCTTCGAGCCTCAACTCGGCCTGCGACCTCCATGCACAACGCTACACTTAACGCTGCAGCGTAGCACAGCGCAGCCGCTAACTATAAAAATGCTGATGATGCGTCACCATAGTGAGGTGATGACGTCTATATGACGTCACAGCCAATAGCAGTCTAAACTGATACATCCCTCTTTTAAATAGAAGACGCAGTAGGCTACTCGTACATACCTCGGCTCGTTTTGCTGCGTTTTCGGCGACGACCTGAGCGTGATTGTCGCGAATGGCACATATCTGCTGATAGATCTGCCTCAGAGCTTCGAGTTTCGGACAGTCACGTGACTTCCGGTTGTCGATGACGTCAGAAGAGAGCGTAGCGGAGTCGGGAGACCGTTTGATGGACAGTTCGTCCACTGGGGCGGCGCCCACTGTAACAGTTCCGTCCGCTTTCAGCATCTCGTGTCGTCGTCTTTCCTTCTCTCCGTATTAGCTAGTAGGCCTACTTCACTGCTGGATTAAACAAGCAAGTACGCTGTACACTGCAGTGACAAAGGAAGCTTGCTTGTGTCTTGACGATAGTGTCTGAATGTCCGACGCAACTAGTTTGTACGTTGAGCAGATACGGCTAAAAGTTGTTTCGAGCTGAAGACTGAAGCTGACGGACGCTCAAATGGCACGTCGTTTGCTTTATGGCGTATGACTGCAGCCGAAAATTGCGAAAATAGTAGCCTGCCAGTGCGAACTAAGTTTGATCAAGTGTGTCTTGTGTCCGTCTGAATGTTATGCAGTCTCAGTGCAGCAGCTACTGAGTACTGACTCACGGAAAGATCTGGCACAGTGAAGACGCTCGATCGCTGCGATATGGGAAAAATCTACAGCGATTCAGTCACTCGCAGTCGCAGGTGTATTAGCCCTGGTACGGAGAGTATACCTGTATAAC
>Ga0209367_1010414_pt1 | contig 12473 bp, 6 predicted proteins | sample WorMetLIZISLAND2_FD_187412 | JGI IMG/M metagenome (GOLD analysis project Ga0209367, IMG submission 187412) | Marine gutless worms symbiont microbial communities from Max Planck institute for Marine Microbiology, Germany - Olavius geniculatus... ... | reverse complement strand
ACACTTCGGACATTCGCAGTGACAATGGAATTCTGGCATTTGATCATTATTTAACTGTGTTGTTTCAACGATGTTATTAAATTGGTGTTGTAGCCGGAACATTTTTGAATGCTGAAAAATTGGTAAACGGTATGTTAAAAAGTCTGTAACTTCGTCGTTTTTCAACAGAATCATATTTTACTTGGCAGTTGAATGTAGAAGGTTTTACTAAATAAAGCTGTAAAATTTCATATTAAAATCCCAAACGGATGCTGAGAAAAAGGCGAAAAAATTTAGGGGTCCGGTTTTTTGAGACACAGTGTAGTTTGTAATTCTGTAGGTTTGCCGGCCGTATGCTACTTAAGTGTACAGAGTGGGCAAAAAAAACTGGAAGAAACATTGAAAGAATTTTGAACATTGGTTAACATTTGACACTGTTAATGTGTGTAGAATGTGGTGCAAATATTTTGGCCCACTTTGTATATAGCGATTGCCTTATTTCAGAAAAGTCACCTAGACGCTTAAATCACTTAAAATCGTCACTTTTTGCCGGCTTTCGGGTGTTGTTACTAATATAAACTTACATGATAAAAGTATAATTATTCGGAGTCGAAAAGAACTTCTTTCATTGTTTCGACACTGTTGGTTGGTCTGAAGGAATCCTGCGTGTAAATAGTTCTCCTCCAACAATTCTATAATGTTTACTTTCGAAAGAGGTGAAATGTAATTTTGTAAACTGCGGAGAAAAGTAAAATAGACGAGCTGCTGCATGTTTTAAATATCAGAAATATTTTAAAAAGTTATTGCAACATTATTACGCCGGGAGTGAATTTTTGATGTTACAGTCGGAGACCCGCGTGGTGTCGGCGGCGGAAGTGACGTCACACGACGGCTGGTACACGGCAGCGACTCATCACGAGTCGTCGGCGTTTCGGCGGCTTGGCTGTGCGCGGCTGTGGCCCGTCAACACCTTGATGGGTTCAGCTGGACCGTGCAACTTTGACGATCCGCGCCACACAGCCGCCGTCGATCCTCAGCAGCGTGACCACGAACTGTCTGCACTGGTAACCGTAGAAAGGACCGACGAATGCTGCGAACCACCAACGCAGAGCGACCGAAAATATGCTACAGCATCAGCAGGTCTAGATGACAAAGTCGCCAACGTCTCGGTGCATTTTCCATGCTCGCCGTCCTCCGTGCTGCTTGCGAGACAACTTCGAGCAATGCGGAGGAATAATCGTCGAATCGCAGCGACGGACGAGCGGGCCAGTTTTGCACCACATCCGAACAGTTTTACAGCGCACTCGTCGCTAGACAAGAACGACCACCGAGTGTCGTCGTTCGACGATCTGCCCGACTCGCTCGTCGCTTGTGTGTTCTCGTCCGGCCTGGACAGCTACGAGCTGTGTCGCTGCGCCCTCGTGTGTCGGCGCTGGAACACTCTCGTCTGGAACGCCGCTCGACTTTGGACAACCGTCGACTTCGACTCCTGTGAGACGCTGGACGTCGACGAAGCTCTGAGGACTGTGACGCGAGCGTTGAGTCGCAAGACACCACCACTGTGCCTCGGCGTCGAACAGGTGAAATGTTAACTGTAATGTTGACTCTACCTATTGTCTATAGCTATCTATTTTTTCGCAGCGTGGTCTGTCGTCCGTCTGTCTGTCTCGCTGTGTCGTCTGACACATTCATGCATTCTGCTTAAACCGTTCAACGGATTTAGATGCCGTTTGGTAGAAATACACTTACGGGAATCCAGTGACACATTGCGTTAAATAGGGGTCCATTAAGCCACAAGCGAGGAAGAGACTTGGGGGTTGAACTCTCAGCCAAAATTTGCAATTGTCTACGAACGATTCATTATGGGGATCAGCGATTTCGCGTTTTACGGAATTAAATCGGTCACTTGTTTTAAACATTATCTACCAAAGTTCATTTTACCGTCAGTAGTTGCGCTTTGTCAACTGCTAACTCAGCTAGCAACTGATATGCTATGACGTCATTAATACGTAGGTGATGCTTGGTGGTTGTCGACGACTGACTGATATCGGTCTGCGCACTGTTGCCAGACGATGTGTTGACCTGCGACGTCTTGATGTCTCATGCTGTACACTCGTCACCAACACGGCTCTGCTTGATGTCTTGTCACGATGTGCCAACCTTCAGCGTCTCGACATCACCGGTCTCTACCTCTCTGTCATTTACATGCCTTTTACATGCATTTCTCATTACTGTATGCTTACTTCAGAGCACAAGCAAAGTTTCCGTAGAGTCGACCAACAAAAACCGCCTATTCCGGAGAACTTAACTAATTAGTGGTACCGGAATATCGTATCCCTATATAATCCGTTGTAGCAATTAATTACAGCGATATTTTGTTATTGATTTGATGTGAAATGTTTCCAGTTACGGTCTGTGTAACTTTACTACGAAAGAATCGCATTTGCTCAGTCAGTATCTCTAGTCGTTCGTTCATCTGCCGTCTTGTAACTCCAGAAAGAAAAGCTGTGGAAATTAAAAACTTCAAATACTTTCCACTTGTAACGTGGCCGAATTTTGCGATTACGATCAAAGACTGAAATTATGGAACCGCCCAAAAGTTAAAACTCAAAATGCTCATATTTGGCAAATGGATGCCTACAATATTTAAAAGTTCTGCAAGGTAAACAACTGACTTTGAAATTGGCAAAACTGGCGCAGGAAAATTAGCCAAATTTTATCGATGCAGAGTGTTATACAAATTAAAAGAAACGATAATTTGTTATATCAAATGTCATTGTATAAGTCACTGTGATTTTGCTATTGTGTTTTGTAAAGTGTTGTTGTTTTGTAAGCGTGCAATGGTTGTTGTCGGCAGGCTGTTCGCAGGCGTCGTGTTTCAGCGTCAACAGAGATGCCGTTATCCGTAGATCGTCACTGCTCGACGGACAGTTTCATCTGAGTTATCTTGACATGTCGGACTGTGAGCGGCTCACCGACTGTCATCTGGAGCGGATCGTTGCGTGCTGTCGACGACTGAGTTGCCTGTACGTTCGTCGTTGTCCGTTCATCACTGACCGCGGTCTGCAGTGCGTCGCCAGTCACTGTCCCTCACTCTCTGACATCAGCGTTGCCGAGTGCAGTCGTATCACCAACGCCGGTATTGTGCTTCTAGCCGTTCAGATGACCGACTCGCTGGCACACGTCAGTTTTTCGTTCTGTGCGTTGGTCGGCGACCGTGCGTTGGCGTGCCTGGCGGAGCGCTGCCGTCGACTGCGGTACGTCAACGCGCGCGGCTGTCATCGCATCACGGACGCTGGTGTCGTCAGACTGGCGACCAGTAGCACCGGACGACGACCTCGTGCGCTGGACGTCAGTCACTGTGTCGGTGTGAGCGACGCCGCGCTGCGGGCACTCGCTCGCGGCTGCGGCGCCAGGCTACGCCGACTCGCCGTGCGCGGATGTACCGCCGTGAGCGACTACGGACTGCTGGCGTTGGCGCTGCACTGCGCACACCTTCGCCAGCTGGATGTCCGAGACTGTCCGCTTGTCAGCAGCAGCGCCGTGACCGCCGTCAGAGAACGTTGTCAGAACTGCGTCATCGAACACAACTCTGTCGACTTCCGCTAGTTAAAATCAGTCACCAACATCATTCGCTATTTATTTCGTCCTCTGATTAATTACGCCGATGGGCAATTGCCCGATAGGCCTAACAGCAAACTGCCGTATCGCCATAGAACACTCTGAAGTCTGCATAGCCTAAATCAATATGAGGTAGTTTATTTTATACGACTCACGATGATAAATTGTGTTAAATTACATTGTGCCTTAACGCTGATTAAATCTCTATGAAGAATACAAATAAACGTACATGTGGCTTTAGCACAAAAATAACGTAAAATAGCTATTATTAGGCTTATAAACAGTTGTTTTAATTTGATCAGAATGGCAAGTACAGCTTTGCTTAGGTATGCCGATTAATGACCGTTTTTTGCACTTTCGTTTGACACTTGAGTCAGTTGGTTTTGATCTGGAGGACTAACGGCGAGATACTGATTTGGATGTTTTATCAATAATCTTAAATGATGTTTCAAGGTCATTGTTGTATATAAAGACATCGCGTTGTTTAATTTGCTGAGGCAGCTTTCTGTAAATTAAGTAATAAATTTATGTATATTGCCGAAACTATGAAGAGTTTCGGAAGAAGACTAATAATTGACTAACCCTACTCGATTGCCGACGTACACAAAAAGCGTATTATAACCATATACACCGTGGGCCATAAAAAGTGCCACTTTTATTTTTTGAAGCGGCCCATTCGCTGTTGATGCGTCATTTCAGTTCGTCAACGTACGATCTTAAAATGAAGACAAAGTAACAGCTTTTCAATGATTTTGTAATTTCAGTGATTTTCTGAGCCGATACATTCACTACCCAGTATGAATTCATCGTTGTAAACAGGCAAACTACGATTTTTGCATTTCACAAGGTAGTGTAGCGACAGTATTAAGGTGAGGTGGCCAAAACTATAAAGTCATTTGTGTCAAGTTTCTTCTTGATGTCGCATGTCAAAAATTATTACAATCGGCCAATGTTTCACGGAGCTATTCAAAAAGCAAGAAAACCTAGCTGTCGCTAGTAAAGGCGCGCTACGGAGTATACAGTTCCTGTTGCAGTACTGACTTTCAAGGTCATCTAAAGTCGATGATTTTTTTGTCATCTGAAAGGCAATATGCGACTTTTTATTAGTGATTAATAGCAACTTAGGCCCTATCTCGCACCGTTTAGCCACAATACATCTGTTACGGACAGACAGTCTATGGCACGATTTCGTTACACACATACTGACAGACACATCGTGCCATAGACGCCTACAGCATAGCTGTAGCGCGTCAATAAAAGTGGCACTTTTTTATGGCTCGAGGTGTATATTAAATGATGCAGATAGGCCTACATGAAATAGACCTACGACAAGAGTCCATATACGGTGACAGAGAAAGTTGACACTTTAACGTGGCTTATATGGGCTTATTATTGAAAATAATATTGTTATGCAGAATTAGAGCTGTCAAATTAACACGTTAAAAATTAACGCGCTTTAAAAATTAACGCACATACGCAAATTTACTTAATTCTGTGAAACAGGAGTTTAAGTACTCCATTAAACTGCGTTTATTCGACTATCGAATGATTTATTCAAGTAACTAAAATTGTTTTGTTGTCTGTGAAGGCGCGACTTCGTGGGCTTCATTCCACTCATCCTGTCGATGTAATCCACCTACAATATCAGCAATGATGGGTTATTAACGCGTTAATGCATGCGTTAAAAAAATTAACGCAATGCGTTGACGCGTTAAAAAAATTACTTTTCGACAGTTTTAATTAAAATGCATAAATACGTAGGCATACAAATCCCTACATGCTATATATCAGGCAAACATCTCGTAGACCTAGGACTGAATGTTAATTTGACACAAAATAACCAAGAAAGCCGCCGTTGCTAAAGAAGATCGACGCGCTACAGTTTACTGGTATACTGTTTCTGATGCAGTACTGACCTTCAAAATCATCCAAGCCTTCTAACTTTCAAGGTCGATGATTTTCATCTAATCCGAAAGGGCGTATGCGATTTTCTATTCGGATTTTCTATTTGCGATTGGCTTTATTGCTTACCGTTTAGCCACAATACATCCGTTATGAACAGAACGACGGATAGACGACAAACGGACGACAACTCGTACGGTACCATAGCATATAGCTGCAGCGTTTCAAAAAGCTATAGAGCATAAACGGTTTATACTTTATAGAAACACAGGTGTCACAGGCTCAGTGTAAATTTTTATCAAAGGGACTAATATTTTACTATTCTGCATATATGCAAACTGCAATAGTGTTTTATAAAAATATATCAGACGCAAAAACGTCACAAAATAATTCTTAGAGAGGTATCGATCGACATTGAAATTGTGATATTAACCCATCTCTAAACTTAATCAGTTTTCGTTTTTTGCATAGTGCACTTTTAGATACACTACTACATGTATTTCCGTGTGTGCTTTGGTGACATTTGTGTGAAAAGAAGTTAAGTTATCATTTAAATAAGAAATCAAGCAGTTAACATGAGTGAACAGACTACTTCTGACAAAGAAAATGCTTCGAGGGAAAGCACGCAGAATGAATATGGTGACTTGGATTATGGATATGACTTTTATCCTGAAAGACGTGGCGGTGAACAACGCAAGGGGCTTTTGAGGCGTGTGATTGATAATTATTCTACTGGTGCAACTTTAAAGTGTTACGAGAACGTTCAGTGGTGTATGCGGAAAAGTAAGTATATCATGTATATGTCAGTTTAGTACAGTTGCATTGAATGTTATGTTATTTGCTATTGGAGGAGTCACAGAAATTGCATTGCAAACATGCACGTCTTGCCCATGTCATTAACTTACAGTTATTCAGCAGCTTTCATCACTATGCCACGACCATTCAGAACAGCAGCAAAGCCCCAGTTTAACTGAATGAATGAATGAGTGAATGAATAAGAAGATAGATACACTACTAGTTAATAGCCCAGTATTTGTTAATAAAGAGTATATGCATATATAGTTTCTTGCTTCAACAAAGTAATCTTTAACTTTGATGTTCATTCCTTGGCATTATTAGCAGAATTTGAACATCTGTGAATGTCATTCTGTAGATCCAATGGTGAAGTTACTATATCGAGCTTTGAAAAGTCATGGCTGTTAAGTATATTTTGGTTTTCTATTTTTGTACAACATTTTAATGGACATGATCTCAAAAGATTTTGAGCCACCAGAACTGATGTTAGTTTATTAGGCTGCCTGGAATAGTAGTTCTTGGAAGGCCTTATGTTTTACTGCAGTTTTTAGCGAGATAAGACACCCATTTGCTTTGAATGTAAATAATGATAGTAAAGCCATAGAACCAAGATAAAACCAATTTCAAATTTGCTTTACGCACAGTAAAATAAATAAAATACAGGTGAAAAGTAGAGTTTGGAGACAAAACAGACGGATTTTGAGTTGTTAAATTTAGCGGAAGTTGGTAGCATTCATGACGACACCAGCAGCCAACATGGGTGCTAGTGTTGGGCCAATTTCAATTATTATTGTGGCTTGCCAAAAATGTGACTTCCGTCACAGTAGTAGTAGTAGTAGAGATAGGGGTAGGATTGTGGTAGTGTAGGTGTAGGGTTATGGTAGCAATAGGGGTAAGGTAAGTTATGGTAGGGGTAGAGTATGGTAATAGTAAAGTAAGGGTTACTTATAATCGAAGTCGAAATAGGAGTAGCAGTAGTTGTGGTAGTAGTTGTAGTGGCTGTTTTACTGCCAGATTTTATTCTGCTCCACATTAGGCCTACTTCCAACGGCAATAAAACTGCGAATATTTATGTAAAAAACTGTTCAGTTTATATACAGTGTAAGGGTGACATCGTGGTTGTAGATATAAAACAGCAGAATTACAATTTAAAAATTCAAACATCACCATTACACAATGTCAGAAGAACTTTGCTGACTGTGTAATGGTGAAGTTTGAATTTTTAATGGTGAAGTTTGAATTTTTACATTGTGATTTGTGCTGTTTTATATCTACAACCACGATGTCACCCTTACACTGTATAAACTGAACAGTTTTTTACATAAATTTTTAATATGATGAATGGCATCTGCTTAAAATTGCTTTAGGAAGGACAAATAAGTTCAATGTGTCTCAGCCTTGAAATAGGGTAGTGTTTAAACAGTTTTTAGTACCAGTAGTATTACTTGCAGTTTGTGTGTTATGTGTTTATAGTGAATTTGATGTACGTAGACATGTATCCTGTGAGCGATGTACTTCTAGAGTGACTGGTGGTTTTGATACCATTAATAATCAGGTTTGTAGTATAACATTATAAAAATAATAGTTCATAGATTTAGTTTATTATGTTATTGCAATTTACGGGACTTATGTGTGAATGCAGTTTACAGAAATACACATTTTTCTATTTACCAGGGCTGCTACAAATTAGAAATTGTTTAATTGATTAATTTTTTAATGTCAGCCAAGATAGTCAATTAATTTTGATTAAATTATGTAGCCACCAAGAAAACTGCAGAATTCAACTACTGGTCATTGCAAACTAAAGCAAGACCGAAAAATGATGATTATGTTGTAGGTTAGACAAACTGCGTAGCCAAAGCTCACATAGTGTTGACCATCAAACTAACACTATGCAAGTAAAAATCTTGATGACATATCTTATGCAGAATAAAATTAGATTACAGATGTTGATCTTCACTCATTTTAGGCTGTTAAGAAGTCAATTTAAAAAATTTAAATGCTTAATTTTTTAATGATTAATTGATCATTAATTTCCACAGCCCTACTACTTACAGTATTTGTATACTTGTAGGTAATTAAGCACTAAAGTGAGAAAATTAAGAAAAAAGAGAATGTATGTCATGAGATTAGTGGATATGATTCTACATTAGAGTTTGAAGACTTAGGTTTATGGTGTTATATTGCGGCAGTACAGTTGTACTTAGCACCGTTACCAGTAGCATTTATAGTAACAGTTTGGCTGCATACAATAAGAAGTTTGTCACTGTCAATTAGAGATGTGCTTTGCTGTGTTGTATAGATTGTTGTCTGCAAGAACAATTCAAAGTCACGCTATATGTGCTGTAATGTGCTTGCACACGAGATGATTCACATGTTTGACTTCTGCAGAGCTGATGTCGACTTTAGAAATCTTGAACATTTAGCTTGCACTGAGGTGCAACTTTGTTGATTTTGTTCATTTATTTCCGTTGTCACACAGAGCAAAAGCTACAGCACCAGGGCCATCGATTTATAATGCATATTCTGCATTACGATACGTGATACAGTGTCATATCCAAAACTAGTAAAATATGTTGGCACCATGCTGCCTAGAGCTGTGCAAACTAACTCTAGCTTTGACCTTTGACCTTTGGAATTGAAAACTGGCACACCAGCTAGGGGGCCTGTTCCTGTTGCAGAGATCCTTCACATGATTTTGGTTTTGCTGTACCTTTTCATTTTCTTTTCTAGTTAGGAGGCTATACTATAGGCAGACAGAATGATGGACAAGGACCCATATTACAGCCTGTTAGGATGGCCACAAAATGAGACTAGAAATTGCAGTTGTTAGCAAGAACTGGACTGGTTTTATGCTAGTAACAAAAACGATATTAAAATTTACTTTAAAATTTACTTAACGGTGTTAAATAATTAAATTAAATAAAGTGAACATAATGTGTCATTTTTATGGTATTCCAAGTAAGCTGCACACCTGATTGCTATCTGGAGATCAAGTGTATATTTTAAAGATATTCATCATGAGTTTGTAGTTATGCAGTTATATTACTGGTGTACCAGTATCTAACTGGTACAAAATGGAATGTCCTAGCTCAGCATAAGTTTGTAGCAGATAATGTGACACAGTCAAGAAACAGATCTGTTGGATGGCAGTGCTGGTAAATGGTGCTGGCAAAGCACTCTGTCTGTCATTATCTTAATACCTTCAGTATTGTCACTGCTGTGTGGTGTAGCTTGTTGCAACGTGTTGCAGATACGAGCGTCATCAATGATGCATTGCGCATTCATCACAGCGTGGTCTGAAGGCGATGCATCGCCATTTAACTACAAGCAGCGACATGAGGTGAATATTACTGCAGGCAGGTCATTTTGCACTCACTGTTGTTCAGTACTCAGAGGGAGTGGGTGGCTTGTTGGCATGACAGTAGAGCATTGGACTTATGCCCTGTTTATATGATGAAGCTGGCTCGATGAGCTCTCGACGAGCCAGCATCGTTTACATGGGACATTAAGATCAAAACAGGTCGTGGCTTTGACTTCCGGTTGGGTTGCTGTCAAGTAGCAACGCTGGGCAACTTTTTTCACATCATGTGCCTCTGTCACCAAGCAGTATAATTAATTTTGGTACCAGCCAATGGATAGTGATGCTCTGTGGCTGGGAAGGTAACCGTAGGTCTGATGTCGCACTAGCGTGCGTCAGTCTCAGTAGTCTGTCTATTTACAGTCTCAATGGCCTGGACTGGGAGATGACCACGATCCTTTTTACTTTTTCTGTGCGTTGTGTCCAGTATTAGGCAGGCTTTGCACCACTGTGCATGATTGTACATAATAACCGTAACGTTGTCTCGGTGTTAAACTTAATTTGTGTGCAAACGGTCATCTGTAAGTCAAACGTTAGCTCAGTGGTGTGGCGATTGATAGATTGTCTATCACATACTTACTTTCATTTACCCGATGTGTGAATTTGCATGTGTCAATGTCTTTTTTATTTAACTGGCCCATTTTTTGCAGTTGCGCAAGGTTAGGTTAAGCAACAGTTCTGGAAGTTCTTCGGTGTCTTTTTTTGTGCAGTTTGATTGTTCCTCTGTGAATTGTTGCTCAATCACAGGAATGTACAAAGAAGAAAGCGGTCATGTCGATTATGATGGTGCGAAATATTGACGAAGCAAAAGCACGTGCTGCTGTCGATCGAGTTTTTTCTCGTTGTTATGCTGACAAAGAACCATTTGGTCGAATTCCTCGTGCTAACTCTCGCGATCCAGAACGTATGCTCGCCGAGGGTGCGATGTATGGCTATTGTGATAAGTGACATTGACATTGTGTTAGTGTTATTGTTTGTAGTTTTTGATTGACAGTAAATGTAACTCATTTGTTGTTTGACTTTCGTCAGTGGTGTCATGGCCAGGGGCAATTGCCAGCCCTTAAATTTTAGCCTGTTGAAAAATTTTCCTTTATCCAAAACTTTTTTTCAAAATATAAAATGTGGGGCTGTTTATTTTCCATTTTGGGGAAACTTAGGGGCAAAATTGAGACTTTGACCATCCGTTATATTGTCTGCTGGAAATTTGCAGCTGTCCTTCAGAAGATTGCAACTTTTTGCTTCTCTTCTTGCCAGCTTTGTTAACCCATGATGTTGCTGGTTTTCATGCTGTCGCTGTAGTCAAGGCCGTTAGTCCATTGTGGCTTTGACTAAGTAGATTAATTACTGATTAATTAATTAGTTTTCAAACAATTCTGCTAACTATATCTCATTCTCATTCCGTCCAGTGACTGTAGCAGGGTCCACGTGTCTGACAGATGGACAGACCGACCAAGCTGTGTTAACATCTGTTACAATAGCCGGCGTTGTTGATGCTTTCAGCAGCACTGGCGCCTAAAATGGGTAGCTTGTGAACGGTTCTGAGAGCAGTTTAGTCACATTATATTATTTTTGTCAGTACACTACATTTGTCAGTAGTCGATAATGCTCATATTTGCAGACTATTTGGATAAGTTATCTTCGGTTAGTGCTGTTGCTCCATTTGTGCATAATGGCTGTGCCACTGCCTCGAATAAAGTAACCTTTCACTTCAGTACTGAAATATGTTGTAATATCGTGACACATGACGTTTAAATGAAAGAATTATGTGCAGAATTAAACCAAAATAGTTGTATTTCTAAAGTCAGTCTGATAATATAAGAGATAAACAGTGAATGGGAAAGTATAATGCTAATAAAACAATAATGCCCAGTGACAAACCCAGGTGGATAGTGAATAGAAATAAATCCCGCATATTTTGATAGAGGGTTATCCCAAAAGTTTCCAGCCTTGACATATTAGACAACAATATTTTCTATGATCTATACATCAGTGAAACGTACATTCTTCACGAACTCTAATGAGTCGGTGCGGAAATGACGCCGTTGTAATTTATGACGTCATATAGGTCTAAACCGAAACGATTTGGAGCGCTAACGCAAACAGCATAGAATCACGCTCACTGTTGCGTGACAATTTTCCAGTCTGTAGCTAGGTTTACCAAAGTGGAGCCCCGTGACATCTGATTTTGTGAAAGCCCTAACAAATACGTTTGTGAATTTCTCATTTGCATATGTGAATATATAATAGCCTACATTTGTGCTAGCTGCAAATAAGAGCATTTGAGTCAATTACAGCTTCATGCAAATACGAGGAGCATTCAAAATTTTTGAGCCTGAATATATTGGACAAAAATTTTTTATTGTCTATATATCAGTAAAAGGTACCTACCTTGCATATTCGTGTGAGCAGACTGTGAAAGAGCCATCACTGTAATTTATGACATCATAGAGCATTAAGCTGAAACGATTTGGTGCACTAACGCAAGCAGCATTTGAATCAGGCTGATTGTTGCATGAAACTTTTTCAGTCTGTAGCTGGATTTACCAAACCTTGGTCTTGGCATCTGATTTTACGAAAGCCCTGACATCTGCGTTTATGAATTTCTGATTTGGCTCTGAGAATATACTATAGCCTAATCTGTGGCAGCCGCAAATCAAAGCACTTTAGCCAAAATATGATGCAATGCCAATATCTGAGGACATCAGAAAAATTTTATAAAAAATTTAACTGTTAATTAACAGTTATCACTTATATCACTTATGTTAATGAAAGGCCAATCAGAATTTGTGACTAGTTACATGGGCCCCTGATGGGC
>Ga0209367_1010413_pt1 | contig 12473 bp, 9 predicted proteins | sample WorMetLIZISLAND2_FD_187412 | JGI IMG/M metagenome (GOLD analysis project Ga0209367, IMG submission 187412) | Marine gutless worms symbiont microbial communities from Max Planck institute for Marine Microbiology, Germany - Olavius geniculatus... ... | reverse complement strand
CTGGGGAAAATAGAACAAACAAAATATCACTTTTTTATTCAATGCGACATGATTGCTTAATTAACATAACGCGTAAAAACACATTTTGTTCACATTTCTGACACTGTGACTGACATTTCATTCAGTTGTCCATTTTTCAACTGCCTATAGTAAAACTGCTTGAAGTGTTGGCCCACTATGACACTTGTACACTGGCCCACTTGACAGCTGCAGTATTGATAATGTTCTGCTCCTGACCAATACAGGCTCTACCAGTCACTTCTTGCCGTTACAAACATTCTTAAACTTCTTCTGGTAGACACACTGTTGCAAGACAGTCAAACCTTGTAATAGACCTGCTGTTGGGGCCCACAAATTAGGACAGATGGAATTTATTGACGTTTTTCCATTCATTTTAATACGTATTATACCTGGTCTGATTTCCCCAGGTAGTGCAAAAGCAGACATTGGGTGAGGTAAAAACTAAAACACTTATTTTATAGCCAGTTGTGTCATAAATACGTCTGCCAATTATTATTAAAATCTGCTAATGTTTGTTCAAGTTACGATCGATAATGTTGGGGATGTTTTTTCAGGTTTTCTGTTTATTTTAATGCATATTTCACTTGATCTGCTTTCCCTAGGTAGTGCAGAAGCATACATTGGGTGAGGTGGGAAACTGAACGGTCATTTGATGGTAAGTTGTGTCAGGAATATTTGTGCCAGAAATTATTAAAATTTGGTAATTGGTTTTCAAGATACAGTTGAAAATGTCGGGGATGTTTTTTGGGACACAGTGTAGTCTGCTTTTATAGACTACAACATCAGCGCCATTCGTGGCAAAAGGCAGAGGCAATCGCGTTTTATTTAGCACAAAGAGCTATGTTTAAAATAATACACTTTCAATTTTATAATATTGGAATATTTAATTTTATAGCACAGTACAGTTTTTTAGTACGAAATGCATTTCGTAGTGGACATTTTTTACGGTTATGTCTTAGAGTGGTAAATGGACTTCGCCGTTTTGCTAAAACGGCTAAGATTTACGCTTGCATAGCATCATTGTTTTGACAAACGAGGACAAAAATGAAGACGTCATTAAATCGATCTTTTGGGTACGAAAACAGCAACCAAAACGAAAACGCTTTTAAGAAAGATGATGAATGTTACACAAGTTGCCTTTTTGCTTGTTTGCTTAGTACGGCCAGTTGAACGTATTTTTGTGTGAACTGCAAAATAACGAAAACTACTATATCATTTTGGAAAAGACAGACGAAAAGTAGGCTAAGTGAATGCAAGTAAGTGTAGATAGGAAAACGTTGGTGTCGTCGAATAAAGCGTCAGCCACTGTTTCAAGCTGACGCGTCGCAACACTGGCGTGTACTCGTGCTGTCAAGCTTGCGTCGTGCACCTATTTAGGGCCTACACTCGAGTTGCTGACGACGACTTCAACAGATTTGCCATCTACTTCTAATAGACTAATAACTGCGTACGAGCGTAGCAGTAGGCCTAATTAAACGTCACATATAGGTACTTGCTTCCAGCACGTACGGTGTTCCTGTCATTAATTAGCTTACCTTTAGTTGTGTACGTTCTCTATTAGAAATATTGTCGCAGAGATGTGTTTTTTGTACACGTGTTTGAGGATTTTTTCATTGTTTTTCCATTGCCATTCTGTTTTTGTTTGTTTCTACTAGGAGAAAATATTTTTGTTTTGTCAGCAGAAAAGGATTGGCCAGCGCTAAGCTACATAATTTGACGTTGTAGGCCTATCTGTCAAATTTGCTGCAATGCGAAGCTGACAATGTGTGTGTTCTGAGGCCGCGTGACTAGCGAGTGCGTGTGCAAGTCCGGGAAGAGATCGTGAGATGGCGTTGACGTCGCTAACAAGATTCGTCGCGTGTTAGGTTCTTCTTACTATGCGTTGCTTGTCCACGTAATTTCATTTCACTCGCCGCCAAGTGCAGTCCATCTAGTTCTTGTTGTTCGCAACGCGTATTGTCTGGGTGCCGATATAGGCCTGGTGCAGCTGCGCTGGTCCAAGGATGATGTTTCTGTTGATACTAACAACGTCACACTACACGTAAGCTTGCGCAATGTTTACATCGCAACGTTGTTTGCAAATTGCTAGGTTATTCAATACAGTAATTCTGCCCGTTTATAAGTCTAGTTGTCGTGTATAGTTAATGTTTCTTTATTAAATTCATGACCTACTTAGTCTTCCCATCGCTCACTATTATGTCTAAAGTGTTATAAGGGCCCATAATCTCCACCCAAGCGTAACGACTGATAGCTTCTCGCGTTTGTATATCACACGTGCGTTCAGGCTGAACACGCCGTCGATCACGGCCATGAAATGAGTACTTTTCGAGGCGATCTACTGTGTTTTACTCACTATAATGCTTCGTCACACTCGCATAATACACTGTAGATTGAGTTGAAATCTAGGCCTACATATGCAAGTTTATAATAACAGCTCGAACAACTTTAGTTAGTTACTGTATGGGCGCATAAATAAGTTGTAACGTGTCGTAAAACATGTACTGAAATAAACAGGCAGGAATGTGTTCCGTAAAGATGTCAGTGTTACACTGATGTAACGAATGTGACTAAACGTTGCTCGTGAAGCTGGTCTAAATATAGTCCCTAGCGGCAGCTGTAAAAGTCTCCGTGCAGAGTGCGTAAACCGTAAACCGCCTCAGATTTCTATGAGCCTCGTAACTGCTGTAAAACGTGTACGCCGCTGCCCGTCAAATAGTCATAAGCCAGCGATAAGAGTTTGCGGCTACATGGCTAGTTCTTCGTCTTTCAGCCAGTCACTTCCAAGCACGTAGCACTAAACGCTAAGGCGGCGTGTATCTGCGATTGCACGTAACGAGGCCTATGCCCAGAAATTCGTGCGTTTTCCTACAGTCGTAGGCTAGAAGTTGCGATTGCTATGGCCCTTCCGCCAGTTTCTGTTGTTTAACGATTTCACTACCAATATCAGTAAGACTAATGGAGTTTAGTCCTTAGCAATTCTTCGAACATCGTGATCTGCGCTGGGGAAAATATAATGATTAGAAGCTTATTATAATGCTCTTTTTACGTACAGGTCTAATCGTTGCTACTCGATCAACTCGCGTCGTAATTGATGACACTGGCCTTTAGGGGTCATTCCAGCTATTGCTTTTAGTTCAATGCAGTATTTTATGAATCATGCAGTTTTTGTGCACGACTCGATACGATATACGCACAATAGGTCCCTATAGCAGCACGCAGTGACGTAGTCGAGTCTACTTTGTTCGACTCCGAGTCCAATGAGTTCGACGAAACAGAACGTTTGTAAAATTTCGTATTCACAATCTGAGCATGTGGTGAGAAACAACAGCACAACAAAATGCTCTATATTAGACTTTTGTCTTTCACTACTAAATTTACAAAAAAACAAGATAATGTTCATACGAACACGGAGTCTGTCCAATGCATTTCGATAGTTTACAGTATGTGTCTGTATAAATATAATCAGTTAGCTGTTTAGATTAATAGAAAAAATCAAAATGTTTTATCTCAATGCGTATAGCCCATTTTGTCCCAAATTTCGTTGCCAGGGCAACGGGGGTCGGTCGGGGAAAATGCAATTGGCAGCATTCGATGGCCCATCCCAGAAAACCCCCCTGTAGGCGCAAAAATATCGCAAAAATCTCTTGCGCAAGCCGAGTTATAGCCCATTCTGTCCCAAATTTCGTTGCCATGGCAACCAGGGGAAGGGGAAGGGAACGGGGAAAGAAAATGGGGAAGGGAAAGAGGAAGAAAAATGGGGTAGGAACAACGGAAAAAGAAGGACAAGGGGAAGGAGAAGGAAAAGGAAGGGAAAGGAAAATGGGAAAGGGGAAAGGAAAGGGGAAGAGAAAGGGAAGATGGAAGGAAGATAGCTTAAGAAATGTTGGACGCACGGACGGACGCACGGACGGACACAAAGGTGATTTTATACTACAGAAAACAAAACAAATAATAACTTTTGTGAAAATACATTACGGCGCAGCTAATTTCCAGTCACACGTAAGCGCCGAGTCTGAGTCCAGTGGGTAAGAGTCCAAGTCCAGAAAAATGAGGACTCAAGTCCGACTCGAATTCGTTGCAGACCCCAGTAGGTCACTGCATCACTGGCTGCATCACGTCACAGTTGATGAAGGAACCGCCTCGGCTGCAGCAGCTGACGCAGCAATACGCCACAATAGATTCACACAGCGTTAGACTCCAGGAAACTGCTAAAACTTGGTCTGGCTGGTTTTATTTCGTTTCTGCCGTCGATCCATGATGAATCTGTGCTGAGTTCATTCGTGTTGACTGACCGCACAATGGATGCATCAGTCGCTCTGCTGCACGGCTATTTATCACGGTTAACACCGCATAGTGTATATAGGCTGCGACGACGTCATCAATCTAAACTGCAGGTGGGTGGTGTGAGCTATATTGGGTGCTGCAGTGCAGATTGTCGTTGTCAGTGGAATTGTCACGTTCGGCTGTCGACAGTCGTTGTGTGTGATGTCTCGTCTGTGCAACGCATGGACGCGTCTACAGGGTGCGCTGAAAACCAATCCGCTGAAGTTGTTTTCCATTTTTGAGCAACCGCTTGGAATTTTAGAGCGAATATTCACACGAATATTCACACGCTTTTTCTTCTTGCGGTGGGTTCCACTGACAACGACGCCATCCGATCAGGCCCTCCGCTTCTTTTTTCAGCTTCTCGTAACTGATCTTCTTGTCTTTTTGCTCCATGAGTGGATTTAACATCTTTTTTAAAGTTGCATCGTGTTCGTTTTTTTCATCTTTCTTTTTAGCACAGTCTTCAAGAGACATTCATGTCTTAGGACACGTTCTGTCCAGTTGCCTTGTCGTTGCTTGATGACATGGACCAGAAAACGTTGTTCTTGCACCAGACTGAAGACTTCTTTATTTGACACATATGCAGTCTAGCTTATTACCTGTTTATACCTACATACACAGGCTGGGCGGCATTTGATACTCTTTTACAGAGTTACATAATTTTTTTGTGAGACAACATCGTAATTTTGCACGTTTAGAACCTTAATGCTGTAATGAAAAATCGATCACGTGTTAAAAACAACTGGGTGCATCTTGTTATTTATGAAGTCAAAATGACGTACACTTTATAAGCAAAATTGTATAGTATCTTGTTCTAATTCTTTATTTTATTAATTGACAATTTTTTGGCCAAACTGAAAAACATCGTTAAACTCAAGCAGGCATTGCAGTTGATCTGGGACAACTTGTCATCGACAAGGCTGTTAAAAACTTTGATAAAAGATTGAATGCATGTGTAAGAACTGTCGGTGTATATTTCGAGTTTTCACAGTCAGCTGCACTTTTTCTCATTTTTTAAAATGCGATGTATTAAAATGGTAGCGTGACCGGCGCTCCAACTCAGTTTATTGTCATACAAAAATCGATCGTCGTTCATTATTTTACAAAGATTTTGTAGACTGCGCGCGAAGCAAAACAAAAATAAAGTTTTTTGTAATCATTTGCAAAATTGCGACCCGGGCGTGAAAGATCGTTGCTTATGCGCCTCGTGTTCAGTGTCTAGCGCACACAACTTTGTTCTGCGTAACTTCACACTGATGCCTCGTGTTAATTCCGAAAAAAAGTCCGAGGTGAACTTTTAAGCGAGTTGGCTCTTCCTTTACAAGTAGCCTAATAGGTTTAGGTCGACGGCCAACCAGTCTGCTATACTTTATTAGCTGTTTCTGAATCAGTTCTGCTGTCGAAATAAATCGAAAACTACGTGATTTCTTGGCGACATTCACGCCATGGCCTCTGGGCTGCGAGATTTAGACGTGTATGCTTATATCTCAGATGAGACGGCGCTGTCGCTGTCCTACTGTATGTCTGCCTGTCTGTCGCGATGGAATAAGTAATGAAGACGGCGTCGGCTATCCGGGAGCTAGGCTGCCGAGTCGGGTATTCTAACGATTCATACACTTCGTTCACATTTGCATTACTCGTCTGTCTTTTTGTTTGTTATTATTTTTATTATATTGTTCACAGTTATTGGTTATAATTATCATATGTGATGAAGTTTGCCTTTCTGGCAGCCTGCCGTTGTGTGAAATTGTTATTGTATTGTGACTGGGATTAAGGCGGGGCGCGTTTACCAGTGTCGGGTGGCAGGTAACACTGTGTGATTTCGTATGGCAGGTGACGCTCCATAACAGGCATGGTATTTTCGAAGACTGTTTTTGGCCTCAAGAGAAGACAGCTCGAAGACAAAAAATTTTAGCCTTAGTGAGTAAGTAAGTAAGTAAAACGTAAATTTATATAGTTTTGGCCTTGGTTTTGAAGATATCTGGCCTTGGCTTTAGCCTAAAATCCCCACTGGCCTTGGCCTTGACGCGTTAGCTTTTAGTCACTTGTGATTAATGTGCTCTGTGCAATGAGTTTTTGGTATTTTGTATGATTTATCCACTGAAGCATTAAAGCTGTGATTGTCTCAGCATTTTGCGGTTTGAATAAAAATATGCTGGGTTTTGATGTGCAGTATAAAATTGTCACACTTTAATTAATTACTTACTTACTTAATGGCCTTGGTTTTGAAAATGCAGGCCTCAAACCCATCCCTGTCTGTGATGGGTTACTATTAAGAGCTATAGACGACCTTTAACCTTTCATTGTGGTGCACGTACAGAAATCGTCACACAATCTACCGGCGTGCGTGCGTGATGCGGTTGCGGCGGTTGTTGCTATGGTAATATACGCCTCAATCTCAGCAGAGCGGAGCGGTCGATTTCTGCTGCCATGATCACTCAATCTCCTGCCAGCCTGCAGCTAGCAGCGGCTTCGCCAACAGCAGAAGACTTTATCTCACTGCTTGTTGCTCCGATCGTCTGTTACTCAACTGTAAACAGCAGCGGCGTCGAGCGTGAAAAAAGTAGGCGGGATAGGAAGTTGCAGTTTTCGACTAACAGCTGCAAATTTACGACAGAGGAGTTTTTAAGTGTTCAGATTTTTTTGTCTGTCACTATAGTGTCCCCAGGAGTGTTGCAAGTGCCCATAATCTCACTGTACCCAAGCGTGACGGCTGATAGCGTCTCGCGTATATTACACAATTGTAAAGATTGTAAAGCGCTTCTGGTCTTGAAGAAGCATGTAAGAAGCGCTGTAGCAAGTACGTGGACTTTACCTTTACCTTTACACATGCATTCAGGCAAAACACGCCGTCGATCACGGCCATGAAATAAGTACACTGTGCCTCATTGCACTCGCACAGCGCACTGTAAAGCATGTTGAAACCTATGTTATACAAGCCTGTACGTTGTGTGATCGTAGAACGAGACTGCATACCACGCGGTTGATGGAACAGACGGTCACGTGAACATGGATGACAGTCAGGCCACGAGGAGACAGGGTCGGAAGGACAAGAAGGGTGTCGACCTCGACAACCTCAAGCGAGAGGTCGAAATGGTAAGCGTTTTGTCTTTTACTACGCAAAACCATATTTGCTATACATTTTCGGTTTTTACGCGCGAAAGCAGCTACTATTTTCACCGCGTCTTAGCCATCGCAATTCTGTCTGTCCGTTCGTCTGTCTATCTGTCACACGGGTGGATCAGTCAAAAGCGGTGCAAGCTATGATCATCAGATCTTTACCATCGGCTGCGTGGAAGACTCTAGTTTCAGGAAACGTAAAGCTTTTCCATAAATTCGAAGAGGGTCACCCTGAACGAGGGCGCTGAATGAGAGGGGGTGAGAAAAATTTGCGATTTTTAGCCAATAGGTCACTGTATCTCAATAACGGTGCAAGATAGGGCCTAGGTTACTATTAATCATTAATAGGAAGTCGTACACTGGCTTTCGATTGCCACCGAATTCAATGACCTTGGATGACCTTAAACGCTAAACTAGGCGTTTGTATGGATTTTTTGGCGATTTCGGGCTGCGAGACACATTTTAAGAGCGAATTGCGCCGAAACCAATTGAGATAAACATGAACAAACTGCATATAAAATTTTCAGCATTAAACATAGATTTCGACGGTTCAAGTCTCGATTTTCTAGGTTTAAGGAAACCTGCGCATGAGGGCATCAAACAGCGGTACCCCCGTAAAAGTCGCGACGAAATGGCTGGAAATAGACTGACAGTTTTTCTTTGCGAACAGGAACTATAGACTTTCGCGCGTCTCGTAAGCATTAGCTCAAGTTTCTTGTTTTGTTTCATCGGCCAGATTTTCTGCAACTAAAGTAAATCTAAGTTAGACTTGTAGTTGCTCGTAAATTTTATTTGAGGTCGAGTACTGCGTTGTCTGTTGGTCACTTTTATTGAGATACAATGTTTAGAGTAGGCCTACCAATGTAACAATTTTCATCATCGACTATGAAACTTGGAGGTTATGGTTACTTTACGTGTATTTAAATAAGTCAGTGTTTTTATCGTCTAGAGGTTGGTCATCCATGTAGAATATGGATCTGAATTTTGAATGCGTATGATGCAATGTATGTAGGACGAACACAAGATTTCACTCACTGAACTCGCGCGACGATTACAGACAAACTTTGAAACGGTTTGTACGAAAAAAATGATCTTGCTCTTATATGCTGCTTGCATTTTGCTTTACATCAAATTACATGACAATAGACTTTTTGCAGCAAGGAAACTCATGTTAACTAAACTACAACTAAAACTAACAAAAAACCGTCTGAATGTTAGTAGAAAAAACTGTTGATAACTGTGGTGGTAATGAACCAGTATAAATTTTAAAAAGCGTACATTTTGTCGCGTATAGTTACGTTTTTACTAAGCGTGTTGTAAATGTTCGGAATTCTTTTCTGAAATATGTTGATTTTCGTTTACTTTTTTAGTTCTGAATGTGCTATTTTGCGGGTAGATTTTTCGTGTTTTTTCGAGCGTTTTAATGTTCGTTTTAAACAAACACAATTTGTTTTTAACAAACGCATAAACGCCTTTTAAAGAACATGCAAAACTTTAGGCGCAATTGTTATTTTTAGTGTATTGGTGTAAGAGTGTTTTTTCTCAGTTTGTGCTTAATGTTAAGCCTATCCTGTATTTGGTTTTATTTATAGGGCAACCGTAAGCGCATGTTTGCCTGCCGCTACATTGCTGCTTCAAAGTGTACTGTGATTTGTATACTTTCATTGTCGAGTTAAATGACTGAATGATTGCTTATAGCACAGTGTGTCGTCTGTCCGTCTGTCTGTCTATTTGTCGTCTGTAAAGCTTGCGTTAATGTTGCTACAATCTATCTGAAGTAGCACATAGGGTTGCCCGACCGCTACCTTGTGGTACCAATTTGGACCCTCTGTTATCTTCCACTCCTGCAAACGAGAGTACTGTCTGCATCCACAAATACTTGCATTGCGAATTGCGGCCAAACCGCTTCAGTTAGCGGCATAGTTACCGTTGACAGTCTATAGGAAGTCACCAAAGTTTTATCCAACGGCACTATCGCCGACCCCCTACGGACACCTGTTTTTCCAAAATAGGGATGCGACCCCTTTTCCTGAAAAAATGCAAGTCGTGAGGCAGTACGGTTGGCTATCATAGCGACATAGCGAGCTTTCTGTTGATAATTATTGCATGTCGTTGTAGGGTCTGACAACGCAGCGAGCTCACGAGGTGCTTGATCGAGATGGTCTCAATCAGCTCAGTCCGCCCAAGACGATCCCGGAATGGGTCAAGTTCTGTAAACTGCTGTTTGGTGGTTTCTCGCTCCTGCTATGGCTTGGCGCAATCCTCTGCTTTGTAGCTTACTCCATCCAAGCGTCCACCTCTGAAGACCCCCCGGGCGATAATGTACGAATAAAACTTTGTATTCAAACTGAAATGAACTGAACTTAACACGACATCATTTCAGTTCAGTTTTTTCGCTTTGTGCACGACGTAACACGCAATCACTTCTTTCTAATGACCTAACGTTCTACCAGTCATCGAATACAAGTGGGCGCAGGACGTTATGGCTCCAACAGTTCCATTGAGAGCATGGACCAGACTCACCGCAGTGCATTTCGCCCCAAAATTTTTGGTTCAGGTGTTTCGTATGTAACAATGTGATTATGTGCTGTAGTATTTAATCAATAAATGTGACAAACACTTAACTGAAAACTCAAAGAGAAGATAGCTAATTAAAAAGAGCAATTTTTGACTCAACCAGGCTTAGATAAAATCAGAAATACCTGTAACTATACAGGAACATACAGGTGACACAAAATCATTTCCACGTACACAAAGACTGTTAGAACGTTAATAGTACGATATTTGTAAGTGAGAGTTTATTTGATAAATCTACTCAGCCTACACGTAGGTCAGTGCTATCCTAATGAATGCTTTCTGCATTGCGCGTCGATTAGTCGTTAATGACTCGTAGCTTGTTCTGCATGGCTTGATGGTGTAACGGCAACATATCGGACTGATGACCGTGATGTTGCTGGTTCGACTCTCGCCTGGTCTAACCCTGGGCAAGTTGTTTACACACGTGTGCCTCTGTTCACCAAGCAGTAAAATTTGGTGCCGGTCAAAGGGCGTTGACGCTCTGCGGCTGGGAAGGTAACTGTAGGTCTGGCGTCGCACTGGCCATGCGTCATGGACTTAAGTGGTTTATCCACCTACGGGCTCAAAGGCCTAAGGAAGGGAGATGAGCACCCCGCCTACGCCCCTTCTAGGTATGGCGCCTTCACCTTATTTGTGATACAATAAATGTTTGAGTGATGTAATGTGATGTGATGTAATGTATTGTTCACTGTGCAGCTGTATTTGGGTATAGTCCTGACGACTGTCGTCATCGTAACTGGGTGTTTCTCGTACTATCAGGAGGCAAAAAGTTCCAGGATCATGGAATCTTTCAAGAACCTCGTTCCGCAGGTAGACCCTACATTATTTATAATTATCATTTAAACACGCAGCGCCGCTGGATTTGTATCTGGTTTATCGCCAGTCACTGGCCACGAGTCTTTTTGCCTCAAGCTTCAAATTGATTTTTTGTGTGTTAAACTTTTTAGGCATGCAGCTGCATCCCTCAGCAAAGCATAGAGGCAATGTAATAAATGTCGGAGAAATTTTGTTTAAAAAACGCTAAAAAGCATTTTATGAAAAAAAATGAAAATGTAACGTTTGTAAACGTTTATTACAACTATACAACAAATCGTGACTGCATATGCCTTACTTGGGTCTAACCTGTAAATTGGATAGATGGGCAGTTTCTCATTTTACGCCCGTGAATTCTGGCATCGCGTCTGGCAATCTCTCGCGTTTTTAGTTACTTTAGTTAACGGTTGAGAATAATGCTAGGCAATCGCGTTAATGCTGATTGGTATAGATGTGCGAATGATGATACTGCAGCGCATTATATTGCCAATGGCTGTCTGTTGTCCCTGCTAACGAATCAGTGGACCAGCGGAGGTGCCACCAGTAGACATACCACTCTCTTAATCATCCACACCTTGACCCATAACTTCTCAGAAACTATTACTCGCTTTTCATTCTGTTGAGGGTAAGAGGCGGAGTCGGTTCTGAGCATGCGGTGTTTTAGCAGTTTCTTTGAATTTGCTTGCATTTGAAGTGAACGATCGTCGAAAGTCCCACTGAAGAAAAAAGCAGAGTAACAAATAACAAGCTTGCTTGTGTAACATTTATGGGACGCTTGACGCTTGCAAGGTCTTTGTTTCGACTTCCGGTCGGGTCGGGTCGCTATCAAGTTGATACTACTTGGATGGGTGACTGTCTGCGGGCAGGCAAACCATCTCGGCATGCGTCGTAATAACTAACCACTCAAAATCAACTTGACTTTCTATCCCTTCCAGGTAAGTAAATCGAGTATACCCGCCTGCTTTGCTGGGAGTTAAGGTAAAGCGTGTTTACCTGTGTCGAGTGGCATATGGCACTATAGCAGGTGTCGCTCCGTAGGTCTGAGATTGGTTGCTGTGGAGTTGACGCTGTACTGAGCAGGCGTGTAGTGTACAGTGTGCGTGATGGTGTTGGATGTTGGACAGTTCGCGATAGTAGTGCGTGAAGGTCAGAAGTTGAACGTGAACGCCGAGCAGCTGGTACGAGGCGACGTCGTCGAGATCAAGTTCGGTGACCGAGTACCAGCCGACGTCCGCATCCTCAGCGCTCACGGCTTCAAGGTAGTGCAACACCAGCTGCCAGCCTCATGTATAGGTTTCCTTGAAATTGTTGCTAGATCTTAAGGCTAAGATGCACCGAATCCGATTGTGGCCAAAGCTTTGCCACGAACACTGCTGGGGGAGCTTACAGCGCTTCTCAGACCTCCTAGCCGGATTTATTGTCTGTTCAATGCAATGCATAGCATTGGACAGAGTATAAAATCACCTTTGTGTCCGTCCGTCCGTCCGTCCGTCCGTCCGTCCGTCCGTGCGTGCGTCCGTGCGTCCGTCCGTCCAACATTTCTTAAGCTATCTTCCTTCCACCTTCCCTTTCCCTTCCCCTTCTCATTCCCCTTCCCTTTCCCCTTCCCCATTTTC
>Ga0209367_1010412_pt1 | contig 12474 bp, 7 predicted proteins | sample WorMetLIZISLAND2_FD_187412 | JGI IMG/M metagenome (GOLD analysis project Ga0209367, IMG submission 187412) | Marine gutless worms symbiont microbial communities from Max Planck institute for Marine Microbiology, Germany - Olavius geniculatus... ... | reverse complement strand
CCTCTATATGTCTGTCTCTCTCTCTCACCTTTCAGTGACATTTACTCTGTGGATTACCAGATGTAGTTTAAAGGCTCATGAAAGACTCCTGATGTAACTGAATCGAGTTTGTTATGTTGCTTCAATACCAACGAAATATTGCATTTTTATCCTATTTTGCCTGTTAGGTTTTCCCATGTAGTGCAGAAGCAGACATATGGTGAGGTGGGAACTAGAAGGGTCATTTGATAATAATTAGTGTCAAAAATGTTTGCACCAAAAATTGTGAAAAATCTACCAATCCTTCTTCAAGTCACAATCGATAATGTTGGGGATGCCTCTTGAGTCTTGACGTATTTTTGTTCATTTCAACTCATAATTTCATTGGTTTTGTTATCCCCAAGTAGTGCAGAAGCAGACATTAAGTAAGGTGGAATATTGAACAGTCATACGATGGCCAGTTGCGCCAGAAATAATCGTGTCAAAAATTATTAAAATTGAATAAGCTTATTTCTTCTTCAAGTGACAATCAATAATGTTCGTAAAATTCAAGCTGTGTTTGTCATTTGTATTTATGTAAGTCTATAGAGTTTAATCAGTCGATCAATCAACCAATCACAAAATTTAGTACAGCTTTTCCTACACATGCAGTCTTGAACGGCAGCATTTAGCAACCATAAAGAGCCTAAAATTGTATAACGAATTCTGAAATCTAGAATGTTGCATGATAAAATCTATAAAGTCCGTAAGCGACGATAAACAAAAATGTCCAAAGGCTCGAATAGAGCGTAACGGAACTGAAGGGACATGGTTTAGTTTTTGCGCCGACCGCTAAGCTGTAAGCTTAAAGGTCGGCCCTTTGCGGTGGTTGTCGTCCGTCCGTCGTCTGTAACGGATTTATTGTGGCTAAGCGGTGCAAGATAGGGCCCAGGTTGCTATTGATCACTAATAGGAAGTAGCATACGCCCTGTCAGATTAAATGAAAATTATTAACCTTGGATGACTTGAAAGTCGTTACGCGCTACTGCGACTAAACGGTGCGAGATAGGGTCTAAGTTGCTATTGATCATTAATAGAAAGTGGCTTTTGAATTACCTTCAAATCATTGATCTTAGATGACCTTCAAGGTCAGTGACAACCAGTACGGTCGGCCCCACTCTAGCGACAGCTGGACCTTTGTGTTTGACGAAGTGACCAATAAGCAAGCAGTAATGCTTTGCAGTAGGCACCGTGTAACGGCGTTGTTGACCTATGTTCACGTACGCGTCAACCAATGACCAATGGGCATCGCTCTGCTCGCTTATTAGTCAGTTTGTCAAAAACTAAACCGTGTCAGTTCAGTTCATTCACGTCGCTCTTAACGCGCCTTAACAGAACGTGCATTTACAAAAGTTGAGTATGAGGCAGTGTGACGAATGTTAATTTTCACAACAGTACTGAAATGCTGCTGTTGTTGTCTGTGCGGAACAGAGTTTGACAGCGGTCAATTCTCCTCGGGCAGCGGTGATGTCCAGCTGACCACAACGTCGACGATGCTGGACCCACAGAGCATACAGGTACGTCAGTCTCTCGTTCTTCCAGGCCGTATAGACAGCGCTGCATGCCTGGCTCCACGCCTTTTCTGCCTCTGCCTCGGCCCTGCTATCGATCGATCTGTCGGCATGCCAGAGTGACTGACTGATGCCTCGCCCGCCCGCCCGGTGTGTGTCCGTGCGTCGTCGATCCTCTGCTTATTAAAATCACGCACGTACACGCAGGCACTGTGAGTGAATGAATGATTGAGACCTGCACCGATTGACACGAACCTTCTCAATGCGCCGTTGATTGTCACTCTGACGTTAGGGTCAGTGAGCACGCCACCCACCTCCGTCACCCTCGCAGTCGTAGTGCAAGTGCAACTGATCCGTACGCTATCGTTATCGTGCCGCCGTGCTACTAGGCCGCATTGCGGATAGGCGCAATGAGAGTTAGCAAACGCTGGGACGTAAACAGGCACACTGCGCGATGCACTAGCCTCGTGTTCGTGGTCTTGCAGTGTAAACTGGTGCCTGGCTGAGGGCCTTTCCGCTCTTCCGTCTGTCACGTAAAAACCTAAAGTCCTTTCTGAGCCTTAAGGCCCATACGGCGGCACTGGTCTCCGTTTCCTTAGCCCTCAGCCAGGCACCAGTTTACACTGCAAGACCACGAACACGAGGCTAGTGCATCGCGCAGTGTGCCTGTTTACGTCCCAGCGTTTGCTAACTCTCATTGCGCCTACCCGTGGAGGGATGGCCAGGCTGAGTTGTCTGGTTCCTAACTGAAAAGCAAAACGGCGCAGGAGAACCAAAAATGGTTTTAATATTCTACAGGGCGGAAGTAATCGGTGTGCCAGTTTTCAGCTCAGAAGTTCGAACAGCAAAGTCGTGTATCGTCAGAACGGGTTGATGCTTATTTCATCAATATACTCAGGGGTCGGAGAGGAGCCGACTATTGCACAACAACGTCTCAGTGGGGTGATTCTTCTTTATGGCGTAACACGTAATAAGAACAATGATGGCTTAGAAAACCGGGGTCAGCTGTAAGCGTTTCATTTCGTCATAATGTTAAGAGTTTGATTCTTTGTTTGTTTTTCATACGTTACGCTTGGCTTCTCAGAAATCTGCTGAGCAACGCATATAGGCGAACGCACCCGAAGTTGTTTGACTGGTGTTCTTTCTAAAGAACCCCAGCAATTGTCCGCATAAAAAGTATACCAACACACAATGCAGTCTACGCACGCTAAATGTTTCTGTCCGTTAGCTTTCACGATAGCGGTGACGTATAATTTTTAAATGTTCTGTAGGCATTGCAACTGGAATAACTGGATGCATTAAAAATCGTCGCTTTCGACTGTTGCACGCTTCGCGCGAGAACCCTAGCAAATATCCGCAAAATTTTTGTATCCGTAAAATTTAGAGTCCACGACGAAGATTTCGGTTGCTGATCAGTATGGCAATGTCTTCATTTATTTTCAGGTGATTTAGTTATGCCACCCCAGTGAAGGCCTTAAAATCATTTTATGACTGAGCATTTGCTTCGCGGTGTAGAGACAGCTGGACAAAGACCCACCCATGCGTAGGTCTAATACGTATTCACGTTTATTTCCACTCGTCAATGTTCGTATGAGTTCGGCAGTGTTCGGCACAACACCGAATGATTTCCCGTCACCTCATTTTCTAGCCGACCGTACTCGGTCGAGCTTATGGTATGTAGTGTCATCCGTCCGTCTGTCGTCCGTTGTCTGTATTGTGCTCGAGCGGAACGTCTTGCGGAAAAAAATATCTGAAGAGCAAGTGAAAATGCCCCACCACTACCCTGTATAGTGCATACGTACGAATTCGGACCCCATGCGACCTTTCATCCTCCCAAATGGGAATAATGACTGCATCTCCTCTCCCTTTCCTCCAAATACTTGCATTGCGAATTGAAGCCAAACAGCTCAAGTTAGCGGCGTGGTTACTATTAACAGCCTATAGGAATTTACGAACGCTTTATTCAACGGTTCTGTCAGAATAGAGGTCCCGACTTCCTCCCCTACAGATTGTATCATGCGCATTACGGCCAAACTGTACAATCAGCAGTACGGTCGGCTACCCTAGTGACAGCTTGGCTTTTTGCGTTTGTCCGTATTGTTGCCGGGAGAGCTGCAATACAATACAACACGACGTGCAAATGTCAAAGAGTTTCTTTATAGGATAACCCACCTCAGAGCCACAGAACGTCACCTAACATATGAATCAAATGCCACCCGACGCAGCCTGTGAATGCGCCCCGCCTTAGCCGCAGCCAGGCAAGCTGACCGATACCCGATTTACCACCCTGGTGGGTAGGGCTAAATCTGGTGTATACCCCGCCATAGTATACCCCGCCTAGAATATACCCGGTTATAGTTTAGGTTATGCTGTTGTATATCCAGGTATGACATAGGCTAGGTCAGTTTATACCCCAGTGGGCTAGCTTGATATAAGCCAAGATGGTCAGAAAACAGTCATCCGTTTAAAGGTGCGGTCACACTGGCGGTCCGGACGGACCGTTTGGACCGAAAAGCCCAAATGGGGGATTTACAGGCAAAATTAAATTTTTAGCACTTATAAATTATTGTCGACCGGAAATTGTCAGCTGTTCGTGGGATTGCAACTTCCTGTCCCGTCTGCTTCTTAACCAACGACGCTGCTGGATGTATATCCCCGTCACTGAAGACACGGAACGTACCTGATGTCTGCCGCAGTTATTTGGCTCTGGGGCCCTGACGCCACGGCCACCGGCGGCATTCGCAGAGATAGCAACGGTTCGGGGAATGTTTAAATAGGTAGTTTATTCGTCTGCTGACGCAGAGACCGTGCTGCCGGTATTTCTTCCTCTTACAATACGACGTGCAGCCTGGAGCCCAACCGTACTCGTGCCGTGCGAAATGCGGAACAGCAAGTTCTACAACAAAAGTCGCAGACGTCTAATATTGTCATATCGCAAGAATGACGAAACCATTCGTCGTCAGCGTCGTCGTTGTCGTCGTCATCATCGTTTAGTACTCCGAACACAGACGGCTACAGCACGAATACGCTACAATGCAACGAAATATTTAACGTAGTGTTCCAAAGGACGAAAAGGAACTAACGAAACTGAACACACGGAAATGATGAATAAATGCAAGGGCGCCAGCGGCGCGTTTTGAAAAGTGTTATAACAACACATTAAGCGAGTATTGGAAGTTTGTCCATAATATGGTATAGTAGGGGGGAAATCCCCGATGAGAGGTGCTTGCTGCACTTTTTTGCTTTTAAGCAGTTTTGGAGACTTTATCTAAAGTATACACTCAAGAAGCGTATGTATTTCGTATAGAACCGGCCTTCAGCTTCGTGCTTTCGTTTTGCCATAATACCGTTTGGTTTTGTAAGCTTGGGTTTGCAATCGATTACAACGTTCTCCGATTTCAATTACTTGGGACATTCGGTATTTGGCCAAATTTAAATTTAAACGAAATTTTGGATGTTAGCAGTCAATGTTTTTGTGAGGGCTCTGAATTTTGGAACGTAGATTTTACAGATTTTGCATAGAATTGACAGACTGCAACCCAATGAACACGATATTAGCCCCACATAGCATTTTAGCAATAAAACAGCAGTAAAATTCTTCAGTAAAAGTCTTGGATACCACCTGACTTGCATGGCGGGGCTAGTATCGGAAACGTGCTGAGGCACAACTGGTTGTTGTAAACAGCTTCAACACCATCACGAGTGATAACGATAACCACTATCATCACCACCATTGGCAGGCGGATAGTCATCTTCTTATGATATTAACTGTCCGTCTACAAACAGGCAAAGCTGTCGCTACGCCACAAGACGACAATACGATATGTATGCGGCCGTCCGTTTAGTTGCTGAGAGTCGTCCGCGCCCACTGCACTGCGTGCCAGCGCGTAGGTCCATCTGCATGGAACGCTCTTCCAAACTGTTTAAAGTTACGCACACCCCTAGTCGACTTTTAGACGTCAGCTCAGACATTTCTGGTTCTGGTCTTACTTGTGCGGGCGGTCCGAGTACGTTCGAGGTGGCATACACAGGTCCCCTCAAACGTGGCTGACATTTGGCGTTCCACAGGGGTCGGTGTTGGGCCCGATATTGTTCATTCTTTATACTGCTGACTTGGTCAGTCTGGTAGAACGGCATGGCTTCCGGCCACATCTGTACGCCGACAACACCCAGGTATGCGGCTGATCATCTGCTGTCGCAGACTTCCAGGTGCGCCTGTCTGCGTGTGTCGACGACGTCGTCGCGTGGATGCTGGCCAACCGTCTGTAGCTGAACACCGGTAAGATCGACCTGCTATCTGGTGTGCAACAGCTCGTCGTTGTCATCGGCTGCTCACGTCAGCTCTTCGAATCGGGTCCGACTTCGTTAACCCGTCAAAGTCAGTCCGAGATCTCGGAATTTACTTCGACTCTGACCTCAGCATGCGATGCCACGTTCAGACAACCGTTGCCAGCTGCTTTGCCGTTCTTTGTCAGCTGCGCAGCATTCGACGTTCAGTGCCGACGTCTGTGTACCAGAGGCTTGTCGTCACTGTCGTCCTGTCTCGACTGGACTACGGCAGTGCTGTACCAGGCTACCTGTACAACCGTCTCCAGTTGGTACTCAACGCTGTTGCACGATTTATCGCCGGCTTGCGGCGCTCGGACCACATCACCGACACGCTCGCCAGTTTCCGATGACTGAGAGCGCCCGAGCGAGTACAGTTCAAGCTGGCGACGATCGTCTTTCGTTCGCTGAACGGCACGGCTCCATCATACATGGCTGCAGACCTGCGACGTTTGTCCGACATGCCGTCAAGACGACGTCTGCGGTCCTCACTGACACACCAGCTGGATGTCCCCCAGTCGCAGTGCGTAACTCTTGGTGACCGAGCCTTCGCCGTCGCTGGTGCTCGGCTATGGAACAGTTTACCACCGGACATTGTCGCGTCCAACACACTGTCGCAGTTCCGCCGTCAACTGAAAACATTTGTGTTTAGACAGTCCTACTCATCTGCACTTTTGTCGTGACTTGCGCTTTTACCTGTGGTCTTAGCAATTTTTACTCAGGCCACGTTAAAAATTTGTAATGTAATGCCATGTAATGTAATGTAATTTATCGAATTCTCGTTCTGCTAGCACAACGAGCGCGTTCGCGACGTTATTTAGCCTACAGCTAACGCGCAAGATGACTCACTTTTACCCCGTTTACACGATGAAGCAAACTCGAAGCAAATTCAGAGCACACGTCGTGCACGTGTATTGAATACGTTTGCTTCGTTTTTGCTTCATCGTGTAAGCGGAGTATTACCTACTCGCGTCGAACCGCTTTTTCGACGTCCGGTTGCCTACCGGTATCTAATTTTTAACTGTAAATTAGGGCTACTGACACATTGGTTGGGGTTACTCGTGGCCTAGAAAATGTTCGGTTACATACGTTGTGAGAACATAATGTTAGGCATAATGGACCACAGGGTGGCGTTGATAGATCTTCGTTTTCTTAGCCAGACATCTGCAAGACCATAGCCCCAGACAAATGCATGTACCAGCAGGCAAAACGTTTCACTGTTAGTTACAACACTGCTGAAGCGGGTAAGCGAATACGCAGCACGAGCTTATACCACTCCAGACAGTGCGGTATCGTACTCGAACCACGCTGAGATCGCATAGAGTACACCGTCGTTTGCTTATGACGCACGACTGCAGCCGAACGTTGTGGAAACAGCAGGCCTACCCATGCAATACCACCTGAGTGCGCATGGTTTAAATGGCAGAACAGTGCTGTTGTAAATGACGTTCAATTTACCTGCCGGCCGGTGTAATTGCAAGTGTTGAAGATTTGTTTTTCTCACGAAGTTGCGATTTCACTGTCAGCGATGCTGTTGGGTTAAGAGTTTTAGCACCAAACTGTGTGGTAGACGGCCTGTAAGCAAACAGGCAACATTTAGGCCTATAGTATGATGTCACAGTCGGGTTTGATGTGAAGTCGTTTTGCACAGCTGTTTTCTGTTATTGAGTGCAATGTCGTCATCGTACGGTGAGATTTAACGTGACGTAAGCACAACCATTTAAAACCACAGCACAAACGCATAACTGCTACAAATACAAGAAACTAAGCTGCCGCTTAGAGAACAGGGTGTTATTCACCGAATTCACCGAAGCCACCAGAACTACTGGTGGCCTAAGTAAGCACAGGCAAAAGCCATATAACGCTTACTATCCTAATAACTAGATTAATTGTGTGTTTCCGGTTGCAATTCCCGTTTCAAACAATATTTAAATTGATTTATTGTATTACTGGTTACACACGCACCAGACAGTGCATTCCAGTGATCAACTACTCTGTTGCTAAATGCATACTTTCTCAAATCCAATCTACTGCGTTTTTTATATAGTTTCTTAGAATGACCTCTTCTTTGACCTTCATCATATGTAAAAAATAAATCTGAATTCAAATTATAACAATCATTAATAATTTTAAATGTTTCTATTAAATCACTCCTATACCTTCTTTTTTTTAATGTCATTAAATTTAATTTTTTAATACGTTCTTCGTAATGTAAATTTCTTACGTCATCAATCAATTTAGTTGCTCGGCATTGAACACCCTCGACTAACTCAATATCCTTCTGATAATGCGGGCTCCATATTGGAACACAATACTCTAAATGTGGTCTTACAAGACTTTTATACAAAGGCATAAGAGTTTCCTTAGACCTATCGGTAAAATTTCTTTTTATTACCCCAAGCATCCGATTAGCTTTTGTAACTGCCTGACTACACTGCTTATCCCACTTCAAATCTTTACTCACAATTACTCCCAAATCCTTTTCTTCATCTACTATTTCCAATTTGTTGCCACTCATATAGTAATCAGCATGACAGTTGCTATGTCCAATGTGTATAATCTTACATTTGTCAGTATTAAATAGCATCTGCCAGTCTACTGACCATTTTACTAAATTCCAGTAAAAATGCATGGTTTTAATTTTCTAAACTGCAGAATATAAGCGAAAATTAGGCTACTAATACAGGTACGTGTTACTGTTAACAATGCAAAACATTAAAATCATTACAAATATGCTTTTAAGTATCACAGAGGTCAGCGACTGAATAAAATAGTATTGAATGACCACCTTACCAAAACATTCCTGATTATGGCACATTTGGCCAAAGGATACTCAAAAACCTACGCGACCACGAGAAGCCAGATCTAGTGGAAAACCCCAGACGTGGCAACACTGGCGGCGGTTGCTGGCTAGGCTACAAGCTGCGTTGCCGACCGTTGCTGCACGCATCACCGCGTCTATCTGTTTGTCTGTCTGTCTGCTGCTCTCTGACCGCCGGTAAGCAACTTATCTTCTCGTTATCGTAGATATAATTAGGCCTACACATTTCACATTCTCAAAAAAGTGAGCTTGCAATGTAGCCTAATTGTAGCACGTGCACGTTCTGTGATAATATCACTGACGCAGTCCACCGGCCACGACACCACCACTGCTGCTTCTGCTGCTGCTGCTGCTGCTGCTACTGATGATGATCAATAGTAATATATAGGCCTGGGATGTTAATTGTCCGTGTCAACATAGAAAAAGAAGGTTGAAAAATAAGATGGACACGAGATCTACAGAAAATACAGCCCAGGGAGCAGCAGGGCCAGATTTAGCTGGTGGGAGGCCTGGGACCGCTGGTGGGAGGCCTGGGCCCAGTGGCGTATTTGAAATTTCAGAAAGGGATTGGCTATCGAATTACAGGGTTTTAAAAAATGAGGGGTTTGGTATGAGGCCCCCTGTTTGGTGGGAGGCCTGGGGCCCGGGGCCCCCCGGCCTCCCCCTAAATCCGGCCCTGGGGAGCAGTAGACTACCGCGCTTAATTTGTACAAAAAGAAGTGCCAGTACTGCCAGTGAAAACGCTAAAATCGAACCGCCAAAACTAAAAAGTCCACGAGTAGGGGAATGGGGATCGAAGAGTATATGAGATCTGAAAATTGTGAGCCACTGTCTAAAAGGAGTTTGAGAGCATTTTAGCCAGAGCTTGGTGCATAGCAATTTGGTATTTTTAACATTTTGAACTTTGCAAACGCACAGCTTATATCGTCATGGTAACATTATTTTGCTGTAGGCCAACGTCATTAAAAGGTAAAAGTAACGGCCCGATCAGGCCCGTCGAGAGCCATAACAGGGCCCGGGGAAACATTCTTGCGGGGCCCCTCTAGGGAGAAAATCGTCGAGGTTTTCTTTTTAAAATAACCCATTTTATTTGTGAGCGACGGCGGGCCCACCAAACGTCGCGGCCCCCAGGATATGCCTCCAGTGGGCCATTGTAACTTACTCCCTCTATACTCCCGCCCTTTCGACGGGCCTGCATTCGATCGAATGTAAAAAAACACTACTTGAGGGCAGTTAAGGGACGAACACAGATGCAATAAGGGCCCTCTGTGAACGGTAACTAGCTGTGCCGTCAAACCCGCATGAACACTTGATAAAAATACAACAACAGTACCAACAACACGTACCAAGTTAATTTGGTATAAAACCGAAAGCGGAATGAATAAATAGAAGGCTTACAGCAGTATTGAGTAGGTTAATTTGGTGTAAATAAAGGGAGGAATGGTATTAAGCAAATGACAAAAATGAGGTTTTAAGAAAAAAACATTAGGCTGTGAAGAAAACGGGGTTTAGGGTAGGCCTCCAGTGGGCCATTGTAGTTACCCTATATAAACCCCATGAGTGGTAGGCGTACACCGTGAACTATAGCACTCGTCTGTTTTGCAGTTCTAATTCAGACAATAACAATTTTACTTTTGCTAAAGTGATAGAGGCGTGCTCACTTAAAAATAATTCGTTGAAAACAAAATGTCGCACCATTTACGCAACGTTTCGTAATGTTGCACAAAATTTGGCTTCTCTGTGGCAAATTTTCTCTTTAATATGTGCTGAAAATTTTATATTAAATTGTTACTGTGTTTTAAAAATTGTAATGTTATCGTAATGGGGTCTTTCATCGCTGCACACTATAATGCTGCAGACTTTGAGTGTTAGAGTGATATTACGTGACAGATGACGTCACTGCTGTTCTGCTGCAGAGACTCTCGTTGATTTCAAGGCTCCTCCGGACCGCCGTCAAGATGCCGTTCGAATTTTCTCCGAAAGACAACTTTCCCGACTACACCGGCTACAAATGCATGGTCAAAAACCATCTCACTCTAGAGGTTCGGCGACTTAATAATATGATCTCAGTGACCCAGTTTCTTCTGCCGCTGGCTGATTGTAAAATTATTGTTCTAACTTTCGCGATCAGTGCTGTAATTACATAAATCATTGGCGTAGCCAGAAGTTTATCTTGGGAAATTTACTCCGGAGACCGTAACGGCGGAAATTCAAGATCGAGACGGGTTCTACGAGAGAGCCAAGATCGCAATTAAGAGTATTTTGGACGCATTAAGAACCCAGAAAACTCGTCTATAGTGGCTGCAAAATGCAAATTTCGTTTCATTTCCGCAGTCCAAAAAGCTACGCGGCTACCGCTAAAGCATTGTCCTAAGCCTAAACAGAAAAAAGTGAGTGGATAAAAAATAGAATAAGAACGTTATTGAAAAGTAGGTAACCAATTTGCAAATGTCGTTTCATTGTGGTGCCGAACCACATGCACTTTTTTTCACGCTGCTGAGAAAAGAAAAAGAAGAAGAAGATTCCGCATAGACAGCTAGGTCCATTGCGAGGGAGCTCATCCCCTTGACGGCACTTTGAGCCGGCGAGGGCGAAGCCCAATTAAGCTAGCATACAGCCCAAGTCGGCCGGGTTAACCGACTGGATCGGTATACTTGCAGTCCTGGCCACAGGGCCTACTGTTGCGCAGAACTCGCCGTTTCTTCCCCAGCGATGGCCTTGACCACCGCCAGTACTCATTTTACCATTCTAGCCTACGGAGGGTAGAAGGCTGAGTCGACCTAGTTGGCTGGCTCCGTACTGTAGACGGTCACCCATCTAAGTACTAACCGGGCACGGCGTAGAGTAACTTCGTCTCATCCGAGACGCGTTACCAACGCGTTACCAACTACGCCATGCCACCAACCTGAGAAAGATGGCCGCTCATTTTGGAGGTGTGCTCACACTACAGAGGGGCATATAATGAAAATTATCATTCAGCTAAAGATAGCCTCATTGTGCTGTGTGCTCTGTAGATGTACGAGCGACTGAGCAAGTTGAAGTCGCCGAATGGAGTCACGATTGACAAGTGCATTCAGCCGAGCGTCGACAACAAGGGCGACATCATCGGCCTTGTCGCTGGAGACCCTGAATGTTACGAGGTATGTTTCACAAGGTAGTGTAGCGACGCAGTCAAGGTGTGGCGGGACATGCAGTTATACGTGACGGTGAAAGAATATTTAATAATTAAACTAAAAATTTGTTGGGGAAGTGGTTGGTGGCATGCCGTTGACTTGCGATATTGGGTTGACCCTTCGACGGGAAGCCCAATTTTATAACACCGAGGGGAAGCTGGGGTCAATTTGACCCCACGAATACTGTCGTGAATTCTGTCAGCTTTCAGTGGAGTTCTAAATGTCAACCAGTTGCTCTCACTCAGAAAAAAATGTTAGTATTATTTCTGTTATCTAATATCGTTCGCGTTACCATGGTAACGGACTTTAACAGAAACTATGCTTTATCAAGGTTTTATACGAAATTCTCCAAAATCGTTGCATGAATTAGAAAGTTTTCAGGGTCAGACAATTAAATGGCATTATTTAAATTTCACTGCGACCAATCTTCGTTGCCATGGTAACGAAATTTGGACAACATGCAGAAAAGGTATGGTAATGGTAATTCAGCACCGATTTTAACCATTCTTTTACTGTTACAAGCAGAAATTTATGGCGCGTAAACGTGAAGTTCTTCTGCCCACCGCACCTTTATTGTGTGACCACATTACCTAGCAAAACAGTTCTCAGTTATTCTGCCCATATC
>Ga0209367_1010410_pt1 | contig 12475 bp, 9 predicted proteins | sample WorMetLIZISLAND2_FD_187412 | JGI IMG/M metagenome (GOLD analysis project Ga0209367, IMG submission 187412) | Marine gutless worms symbiont microbial communities from Max Planck institute for Marine Microbiology, Germany - Olavius geniculatus... ... | reverse complement strand
GACAACCCTGCAGGAGTTAAGCCACGCTGCCCTAGATAGGCAGCGGTGGGCAGCGATAGTAAAAATGGCGTCAGACACCAACGGGCATTGAGCCCACGGTTGTCGATGATGATGATGATGATGATGGGATCTATAATAATCATAATAATCACATTATCGCAAATTGTCTGCAGTGTGTGCCAGTGAAAGAATTTTGAACATCGGTCAATAATTGGCGAAGATATGGACAAAAGTAAAGTGGCACGTTTTTTTATGGCCCACCCTGTAGGTAGTTGTGTTAGCTTGCTTCACCTTATTTTTGGGGTGGGCAGGCTGTTTCACCTGCCTCGCACTGAGGCCATATCAGTTTGGCCCAATGCACATCCCCAGAAAGTCAAAGTAACCGAAGGGTATGTAAACGGTTGTAAAGCCGTAAATGGCTGTGAAGCTGAAATCGGCATTAAAGCCAGTACGTGAGCACTGCTAAAGTGTATGATAACTGTTTATAAAGTTGGCGTGCTCTTCGTTGGCTTCTGGCTTATGGATTCTAGAAATCTTTCAGATCATTGGAGCTTTAAGTGCCACCACCACAACAAGGTGGCACACCACGGTGGGAGGTAGTTGTAACATTAATTTAAGTTTTTGAGTACTTAGTTTATTTTTTGCAGTGCATTTTAGTCGTCAGTATCTGTGGAAGTAATTGACTGGATAGAATCGCCTCTGAAATGGCCTGTTACGTGTCAAGCTGGATGCAAAACATTGTCCTTGTTTTCTTAATAGAATGTAGTCTTCTGCATGGCTTATTGTAGAAAATGTCTAAAAGTCTAAAGTGTCAAAGTTGAACTTGAGCTTCGATGAATCGAAGTTGCTGAATCTTCACACAATTTTTCTTCTCTTGCTCGGAAAGCCACTTCTCGTTTGGAGTTTGGAGTTGTTTGGGTATTAGTTTGGTACAGATGCTGGCATTGTCTATTTAGCCAGTTTATCTGTACTAATTACGCCACTTTCCCAGTAGATTCTCTCATAGAATTCTGTTGTTACTGATTAATTTTGAAGGCCAGATAGTAACTTCTGGTGTGCCCCAGCTAACAGTGCCAGCAGTTGAATGTGTAGTTGACTGTTCATAGAGCATCAATTTTAACTTATTATAACAGCTGGTTAATATTAGAAATTTTGTTTTACTGTATACAGTTAGAAGCAATTTAGCGTTTCCATTGCTTCATTTCTTTTTGAGCATTCTGTTGACGTTTAGTACAAATGTTTGTAGACGTTGTTGCTTGCAATATTGATGAAACATTTTGGCAATAAAAGAACGTTGCTGTTTGGACTTCTCTTTGAGATGCTGCAGATGTTTATGATCGGCTTTGGCTCCACGGCATGGTAACAACTCGCATTTGTAACATCTTATTCTTGAAGCACATATGTTGAAAATTTGTAATATCTACTACTGTCAACAATTTTTTTATTTAACTGGACATTTTTGCTGCTGAAGTTGTGCCAGTGTGGGCCATATACCTCCAATGTTCAGACTACATGTTTCAGAGTGTAGGGCATCAAATCAATTTATAGTAGTGATGATTCGATATGTCAAAAATACCGATATATCGTTTTTGATATTGATATATCTATCGTCCAAAAAAATATCGAATTTTTTGATATATTGCGATATCTTTTATATATCATGATATTTTTGATATATCGTGATACTTTATGCCAGCGGTTTATATTTTTATTACTGCATTATTAAAATAACAAGAATAAATGGAGAAAACGACAAACTGACTGAAGCAAACTAACTACAGTGTCGTAATTTAACGACACTTACGACAGTATATAATTAATTTTAAAGTTGACTGACACATTTTAGTAGGCTATCTACGTCAAGCAAACTGCCTTGCTGAACGTTCACGTCTTGTTCTTGTGCTCGTATAAGATTTACATGCTCATCATTTTTACAATATTGATATCGATATCGTGATATTTTCAAAATATCATATTGATATCATATCGAAATTGAAATCCTGATATCAAATCATCTCTAATTTATAGTTGAACTTTAGACACTGAGGCTAGTGGGTTCTGCTGTTTTTCCCCTGAAATTTTGTCAATGTTCAAGTAGCAGTGTGGATCTGTGCTTTCCAGATTTTTGTCAGGATCTGAATTTTTTCCGAGTGTTTGCTACATGGTAGCATTTTAAGGGTAGTATGTTTACTGCCACTCTGTTGAGGACATATCTAGCTGTTACGAAGGTGTATACCTGTTATTTTTCACATATATGAGGTCTAGCTTTTCGAAACGTGATTTATATACTGCATACAGTTGTGCCTTGTCTAAGAGCTTACTCTGCATGCATTTTGCGAGTGTAGCTTACTTTTCCCATCTCCTATGTTTGATGTGTCTAGAAACATTGCAGATCAACTACAAATTCCAGAAATTGTTTATGATAGTGACTGCATATCAGTCACTGTCTGTGGCACTACAGATCACCACAGAAATAGTCTAAGCTTGTGATCTGCTGTGTCGAAGATCGATCTGTCTTTACAGTTACTAACATTTAGCAATTTCTGTGATCTGAGACTGAGCTGATCTGGGGGCGGGGGGTTATTGTGACCCCTTGTATTTATCGTTTTGCATTTTCTTTTTTTTTCATCTTGGTGCTGCATGCTCCAGTCCTGTATTTTGTGTGCTTCTGTACTTTTGATTGTCCGCCATTTTCCTGTTCACCATTATCAGTCACCTGGCTGACATGAAGTTCATTGGACTTTGTGTTATGTGCCCCACAGGATACTGTGGACGGCGGGGGCGGTTGCAGCAGTTGGTAGCATCACTTACCCAGCTATCAGTGTCTATGTCTCAGCCAACGCCAGTCCCGACCAACAAGGTCATTGAAGTGATACCTTTATTGTACGGCTGGTACTGATTAACAAAGTTGTTTACTGATCGCTTAGATTAATCAATTAACGTCGTTTTTTAGTCAGTCAGAAAGATCGCGAAAACTGGAGAATTCAGCTGCTGTAGTCTTACACTTCATAAACTAAAGCAAAATGGAAAAATGGCAGTGATGCACTGCATATACAGTGTTTCGTTAAAAAAGGGACCCCTTTTTCTTTCCTTCATAATTTAGTCAAATGATGATTAGTTTACACAAAATTTTTACCAGTTGTAGCTAAAGAATTGCTAATTCAAAATACTTTAGTAAGATATGGCTGTTGATTAAATATTCCTTGCTAGTTGTGATGTAATACTGACGTCATGATGTGTCGTGAGTACAAGCTTGCTGAATAGCTACCCTGCTTCAATGGTGAACTTCATCTTGTTCGTTGATGGCAAATTATTGAAGTTGTACTATTGCAGCCACAAAAATCACCTTAAACAATTGCTTTCATGCATTTGTGGGGATAGATTGACTTTTGCTGCTGATTGCGGCTTCCAGCAAGACAGTGCCCAGCACACAGAGATTGCGAGATGGTTGAGTTTCTAGGTCGCAAGACACCTGATATCAGCCCCCATGTTGCTTAGTGTTGACAGGATGAACATTTTTTTTCATCAGCAAACCAAATTAAGTTCACCATTGAAGCAGGGTAGCAACTGACAGCACCAATTGAGGTAGGCAAGCTTGTACTCATGACACATTATGACGTCATCATTACCTCACGACTAGCAGAGAATATTTAAGCAATAGAGATATTTTATTGAAGTATTTTGAATTGGTATTTTTTCAGCTACAACTGGTAAAAAAATTTTGTAAATAGATCATCATTTGAGTGAATTATGAAAGAAAGAAAAAAGGGGTCCCTTTTTATGAAACATGGTGTATTATGTGTAGTCAAACCAGTGAGAGCTTACAAAGTGTGAACTTCAAAATGACAATATATGAGGAATTATTGTAACTGTAACCGATTAGAAATTACAATGAAAAAATTATTCAGCAATTTATCGATGAATTTGTCGTTAATTTCTGCACCCCCACTTCATTGTCTTATCGTAATGATTATTGAACATTTTCAGTTATGTGATGCCACAGTAGCCATCTTTTACTCTGCGCAAGACATCAGAAATTATGCAGACTACTTTGTGTGCTGACTGCTGTAATGGTCCAACTAATCGTTGGTCAAAGTGTTTTAAAACTAAGCCTAGGGAAAGCTACTTTGACTGACATGAAAAGTGTAAAAACGTCTAAAAACCGGTGGTTCGGTTTCTTAGAAAATCAAACTGCTGAACCGCAGAAACTTGAGTTTCCAGTTTTAACTGCTGTTTTAACTGTTAAAATTTAACGTCAGTTTGGTTTGGTTTGGTTTTTAAAAACCCAAAACAGAAATTTTCAACACATTGCACACACTTCTAATCCATGACCTGCACAGTGACTCGACTCATATGCACGATGCTGGCTTTGTGCGTAGGTGTGGCGCAGGGTGTAATTACGGGTATCCGTGGCCTGTGCAATGGACTCGGCCCGGCACTGTTTGGACTGATATTCTTCCTGTTTGACGTGGACTTGAACGACCATCCGGTCCCAGAGACCGCTGCAGCCGGTAGCATCAGTATGATGCTAGCGGCTAGTAACAGGACCGGACGTCTGTCTTATCCGAACACCATCTGGCCGTCCAACAGAGTATGATGGCATTTATTGTTTGTTAGCTTTTAAAGTTTTGATTTTAGTATTTATTGAGCGATAAGTTGATGGTTTGGCTTAGCTGGTAACGTCTTTGGTCGCATCAACGAAGTTAATGTATGCCAGGCGCAGTTAATACATGAATATGTGGCCACTGGTGGCAGAGAAACCACCTCGGTGTGTAACCAGCTACCCATGTCAACTCAGCCTGGCCATCCCTCCGTGAGTAGGTGCAGTGAGTACCAGCAAAAGCCGCCGGGATATAAACAGTCATGTCCCGGTTTTTGCTGGTACTCACTGTGCCTACCCACGGAGGGATGGCCAGGCTGAGTTGACACTAGTGCACTAGACTCGTGCTCGTGGTCTGCCCAAGGGCTAAGAACGTGAAGATCAGTTGGGCCCATAGTTTTCTGCAGGCCGTGGAATTTTGAGCCGAGCCGCAGAATTTGCCTTTTTCCGCGGAATTTTGATATTGCCTCGGAATTTTGCAGAATTTTACAGAAGTTAAGAAATGACCGATGATTAGTATGATAATCGGCTTTAAGCTAACTATATCATGGAGAAAAATCAAACTGAACTGCCTAAAACTGCATTCCTACTAATAATTACCATCCTATATGGCACAATCGTAAATTAACACTGTGTGACTAATTGACAAATTGTACTTTTGAAAAGAAAAAAAAGATTGATAATTTCCTTTGTATGTTGCTAGCATAACTGAGCGTCATGCTAGCATCCAAAAACCGAAGTTTTTTTTAAAGCAGAATAAAGCTTAGTTTGCGCGAAAACGGAAGGCTGCAGTAAGCCGCAGAATTTGGACAATTTTGCCATGGTGAGCCGCGGAATTTTGCGAACTGGCTCGCGGAATTTGGCAAAATTTACTGCGGAAAACTGTGGGCTCTAGAGATCAGTGCTGCCCTATGGTCTCAGTGGCTTTAGTTTTGCATCAGGCTTGACTGTCTAGTGGTTTATTGATACAGATTTAGATATGCATTGTCGCTGGTTGCAGCTGACAGTGCCAGGGCCACCGTTTGTGTTCGGTGGCTTTCTTGTGATCACCGCAATGATGGTTGCTATCTTCATGCCGGTCAGTCCGCGAATCATCGTACTGCGAGATGTGTCCAAGTGTGACGCTCCGCTCCAGCTGGCCGACCGACCAACAGTCTCCGCGGAGTTCCTTGGTATGTGATGCTAGACCCCTCAGCCATGGCTAATAGTTTTTGGTGGCTGGCTGCCAAGTTTATTCGGCAGGTAGTTGGCTAGCCACAATTTTACTGGTTCGCTAGCGATGAAATGAATTATGGCATGCTGGATTTTTGGTTGGCTATGGCTAACCACAACAAGAAAAGCCCTGCTAACGCAAAGGTGAACGAGCATGTTTGAACTTTGAAAGCCCAGTGAAACAAAATCAGTTGCCAGAGGGTGCCAGACGACCAGTGGCTAAACATCTATAGTGTTTTACTTGTACTCATCAGAGGGTGCCACCTGTCTCGCTTAGCCAACGCCACATCAGAAGAAAATTGCCATTTTTTCCCACCCCCCCTTTTACTTAGCAGCATCGTTCAGGGTGACCCCCTTCAAATTTATGGAAAAGCTTTACTGATCCTGAAACTAGAGTCTTCCAGGCAGCCGATGGTGAAAATTTGGTGATCCTAGTTTGCACCGTTTTTGACTGATCTACTCGTGTGATGGACAGACGGATGGACGGACAGATGGACGGATAGAATTACGATGGCTGAGATGTGCTACAGCAGTAGCTGATGTTGCACGTAAAAATGGCTCGCAGCAACAGCTAATGGCAGTGCCTGCACTACTGCAGGGTCTGCATGATGCAGTTTTCCCCACTCACTCCCTCCCTTTAGTAGCCACGGAGGCAGGCTGGGGCAAAAGTTCCATCCCATATATTTAGCCCATTGGAAAAATTTGTTTTTGTCAATAAATTTTCATCCAGAAATACCAAATTTGGGGGTGAAAATGGGGGATTTATGGGAAAGTTGAAATTTTAAGCATCTACAATCTTCCCTGTCGGAAGTTTGCAGCTGTATGTTGGAAAGCAACTTTTGTCCCAGCTTTTTAAGCCACAACTTTGTCAGTAGTAATGGATTACTGGCTATTTGATAATGGTCTTGTGTGGCTGATTGGGGTGGGGGTATGTCTGCACTGTGCACCGCAGGATCATCTGTTTGCTTGTGCAGGCAATGGATCGTTACATGATGCATTAGCTCATGTCAATCAGTTGCCACTTCCAAAATTGTGAAGTACTTCAGTCACGAATCTGGCTCGTCTAGGCAGTGCTGTAGCAAGTAGTGGACTGTATACATTTTATTTACTATGCCACTCCCTGAGCTACAGAAAGGGTCGCATAATAATATTCGAAAAAATATGAGTCAACTAGAGAGCAGTCATAGCCCGCAGACCTCCGTCAAGGCCATGTTGTTCCGACACGGCTTGTCCGACGAAATTAAACAAGCGGAAGTTTTGAGTGCGTTTCAAACTATAGTTGCATTTTCTACACTGACCTAGTTCTATGTGACCTAAAAAAACCTTGATTCAACGCCATGTTGTTCACCAGATGCCAGCACCGTAGCGACAACGGCGGTTTCCCTTAAGGCCCATGCTAACGAAAATTTCAAAGTGATCCAGAATCCAGGATTCCTGCTGGATCACCCCCAAAATTGAATCACTGGTAGTTTGTGCCATGCCCGACATACCCTCCAAATTTCAGAAAGATCCATCCATAACTTTTTAAGTTATCTTGCTGACTCACAGACAGACAAACAAACAAACGCAGAACCAGCAAAAACATTACCTCCTTGGCGGAGGTAATAAAAACTCCCAAATCTAGCAGTGTGCCAGCCATAAATGTAGTAGGTTAAAGACGGTTTGTGGCTCTTTATGGGAAACCCATCACAGAGCTACGGAGCATCACCTGCCATATGTGATCACACAGTGTTTCCTGCTACTTGACAGGTGAACATGGCCCACCTTAACCCCAGGCACACAGGCTGGTATTTGCTTGACCTTCGTATGCAGTCACCCATCCAATTAGTTAGTACTTGATACCAACCTGACTGGATGTCAGACCTAACCCACCTTGTATGTCGTGTGTGCACTGTTTCAGAGGCAAGTTACTGTGAGGAAGAGCATCTTGTGCCAACCAGTGAAGAGGATGAGTTGATGTAACTTACACACACGCATCCGAGACATCGACTGATAGCAGAGTTACCCACATGAGCACCGACCAGCTGTGCTCATTATTCTGTAGGCAATACTCTTTACTGTACACACTGTGGTCCCTAAAAAACATGACACTTTCATTTTTTGAATAGCTCCATGCAGCATTGGTCGATTTTAATAATTTTTGGCGTGCAACATCAGGAAGAAACTTGGCGCAAATGACTGTACTTTTGGCCATCTCACTTTAATACTGTCGCTACACTACCTTGTGAAATGCAGGTTGTTGAGCCTGCTGTTTGCGAGTGGTGTCAACGTTTGCTGCTTGCATTCTCGCTGGAGGAGGACATGTTGAGAACATGCTGTAGTAAAGAGGATGCGATGTGACACGTATGACGTTTTCAGATACAGTAGTTGCCAATCGTGTTTGTCGCTTTTCAGTTAATCATTTCTGAGCCGACCGACGCATGCGCTGTCCATTATGAATTCATTGTTGTAAATGGCCAAACTATGACTTCTGCATTTCACAAGGTAGTGTAGCGACAGTATTAAACTGAGTTGGCCAAAACTACAGTCATTTGCTTCAAGTTTTTTCCTGACGTCGTGTGCCAAAACTTATTGTAATCGGCCAATGTTTCACAACGCTATTCAAAAAATAAAAGTGGCACATTCTTTATGTACCACGGTCTACATACAGCCAACAGGCTTCCCACCCTACCCAGACTTCTTGTAATTTAAAGCTGGTCCTTAAGTGTCCTGGAATAAGATGATTTGTAGTGTGATCCGGAAATCTTCCAGAATTAAAACATTTTTATTCACTCGTAGAAATAAGGACAGAATGATTGTGCTGAGGCAATCATGAAATTTTCTAATGATAACTGCTTACAATGCTGCACTATAGTTGCCATTGTCTTGAAGAAATACCAGCTTGCTTGGTTTTGCCACACTTTACTTTTGTACATTTTTTGCTGTACCCACTGAATCGTCTAACTGGAAAATGTCCTGACGTACTGTTCTGGATTTTGCATGCTTTTGTTGTCTTGAAAAGCAATTTTGCAGAGTGGGTGGGAGGCCTGAACCAAGAAGTTATTGTCAAAGCAAAGCTCTGTTGTGATGTCGATTCTCGAGACTTCTAGCTACAAGCTAGTACTTGTGTGCAATCATACTGGGTTATTGTATGCTGCAGGCCATAATAATGGTGATAGTTTGATTTCTGTGTTTTGTCATATAAGAATTATTCTGAGATTTTGAGTGAAGTATGTTTTGAACAGTTGATTGGGTAGTTGCCGTTACTCGAGTATAACATGCAGCGCATATTAGCTATCGCAATTCTGTCTGTCTCTCCGTCTGTCCGTCTGTAGGGGGTTTTATGAATTTTTTTGGTGATTTTGGGCTGCGACACAAGTCTATATCATTCACAAGGTGGCGCCACAGAACTACTGTTATGCGATCCAGATAGAGAATTTGGTATTTGTATATTAACTTAGCGTGAACACCCCAATTTTCAACTAAACTACTGAACTGGAACTGCTATAGGCTTTCGCGTGTCTCGTGAGCATTAGCTCAAATTTCTTGTATGTCATCTCATAGGTCGCACTTAACTTCTTTTCTAGCTGATACCGGTAGGTATAAATTTGTTATGTTTGGTGGTTATTTGTTTCAGTTTTGAAATAATTGTTTGTTTGGATAAGTGAGATTTTTAAACATCAGTAGGAACACACTGTTTATTTATTGTGATGATAAACAGCACCAGAAAACGCCTTGTTTGCCAATTGCCGTTTTTTAGCTGTTTGGGCAAAGTGGCAGTTGTGATCATGGATTATTTTATTAATGGTGAAAAAGTGTTATGTATTCTCATGAGATTTATGTGCTTTATTGTATAACGTGTGGGAGCAGTTTGACGTGGAGTGCATATGAAATACAAGACGGTGGCATTGCTAATCTTAGATAAACCAGCTGTTAAAGTGGCATTTTCTATGGAAACATATTCTCCACATTCCACTGAGTGACCAGTTATGTGGGAAATTATTATGTATTATACATCTACATGGTGCCGCATAAAGAAGGGAAACATGCAGGTTTTACGTAGTTTCAGCAGTCGGGAGTTTCGGACATTTGTGGAAACAGTTATTCTTGATTATTGCAAAATTTGGAGTAAACTGTATGAAAAAAGTGTTCAGCATTACAACTGTCCAATTGCTTTATCTACATGAAACACGTGTGCTCAACTTTTATGCGCCAGCACCCTGTACCATACTTAGGTCTTAATCATTTCTATGACTTGTATATCAGGCAGTACATTGCTTCACCTTGTCCTTGTCTGAAAATAACCGGGAGGGTAGAAGTTCTCAGCTTGGGTTGCTGGTTACATGCCTAGGTGGTTCAGCTGCCCACAAACAGTGGCCCATCCAGGCCCAGTGTAGAGTAACTTCATTGATCCGCACAAATGATTTTGTGCTTTATCAGTTCGCCACACCTTAATTGTAATGACATAATATTAGTCTAGCATACCGCATGTGTTCAGTGATGTTGAACTCTGCAGGTCGTGGATTCATTTAGGGCTGCTGCAGCTGTGATGCATTCTCAAGCCAAATGTGCACTGTTTTTTTCTAATTCTGAGTTTTTGACTTGGAGTTGGATTTTTGCTGCCGACTGTGTCATAACCATAATGCCATTAGCGCTGTCTTAATAGGTCTCAGAAGCTATTTTCTTTCCTTTTGGGTTGCAAAATAGTCTGGTCTGGCAACTTCTGTCTGCACTTCTTGAAGCCAAATTCACACACTAGTTTTTTCATGTTGTTTATTTTGCCTGAAAAGGCCGTTTCCAAAATGACCTAGGCCCTGTACTGTGTCGGATGGGATGTTAAATCTACTCAATCATTCACTCATGTTGTTTATTACTATTCATACCATTACAGTACGGCATGGCTGGCGTTGTCATTAAGAATTTACTTACTGCCTTTTCCTTGTTAACTTTCAAACTATTTTGTTTATTGGGTCCCCACGTTTTGAGAACTTTTGGTATACCCAATCCGCCAATCCTCCGATACTTTGATTCACCAACTTTCAAGATGCTCCTGCTACTGTGGTTTGCAACTTTCTATTGTGATTAAATGAGTTCTGGCATATACGTATGTGAATAGGCTGCTAACCATGATAACTGCCAGGCCTGTAGCCAGACAAAGGGTGAAGAATGTTGTTGACTCCATCTCTCTGGACCATCTTGCAGCCTTTCATTATTTTAGCTCAAAGCTACCAGCAATTGCTGTAAAGCCCACGGCACACGACCCAAGTTCTCTGTCCAACTTGTGTGAAGAACATGGATTGTGTGCCATCCACCTAAGCTGTCAAAATGGGGCGCAGGACAATGCCCCCCCAGCCACAGATGCATTTTTTGTCATTTTGAGCTCAAAAACTTATCTGGTGGTAATGCTTATATTTATGCAATATGCAACCTTCCCTTGTTTTTAATGATGGGGGATTTGGTCGAATCCATTGAACCACAGATTGTTGTGTGGAATTAAGGTAAATGCTAGTTTGTTTGGGGCTGACAGCATTTGGTGTGTAGTATGTGTATGTATGTACATACGATTGTCAGTAGATCTGTAGTCCGCTTGCTGATGTGGTTATATGTCGATGGTGCTTCTCATGTAAACACCATATACAGGGTGGGCCCAAAAAAGTTGCGCAAAATTGTTTATACGCCAATAACTTTATCAGATATTAACCGATTTCTAAACTTTTATACTGTCGGAATCAGGAGAAAATTTGTAGTAACACTATTACTAAAGATCTTACCACACCTCAAGTGTGTCGCTACTCTACCTAGTGAAATATCAGTGTTTTTGAAGCAACAGTTAAAAACAAGGCGATATCTATAACAACACATTTTAAAAATTAACAACAAAACAACCTGTTTATTGCCACAGTTATTGTCCAAAGTAACTAATATCTCGTAGTTTTCACTTCAAATGTTTAGTTTGTCTGCCTTGCTGTTGGACGACGCACTCAAGCTGATGACGCCACTGACCAATAGCGCAATCAACCAAACGCTGCGACAGTTTGCCGCACTCAGTGCTTCAGAATTGTCGTGAATTGTTAACATTGATAAACCATCTATGAAAGATCCCCCAAACAGCATAATCGACAGGATTTAAGTTCAGGCTGTTTGGAAGCCACACGTCAGGCTCAATCAACGTTGATCATGCAATTGGTCATTGTCGTCGCCGGCAGAGTGTGATGTCTGACATTTCACAAGGTAGTGTAACGACACCTATGATGTGTGCTGGGATCTTTAGTGTTAGTGTTACTACATATTATCTGCTGATTCCATCAGTGAAAGAATTTTGAAAAACGGTTAATATTTGATGAAGTTATTGGCATATAACAATTTTATGCCATTTTTTGGCCCATCCTGTAGGTTTACATGAGCATCTAGTCACATGGCTTTGTAAAAAAATACTAGGTAGTGAGAATTCTAATATTTTGTGTTAAGGATTTCATATGAAGGCAAATTTGTTTTTGTTGTTCATAAATAATATTTTATTGCACTTTGGTGATTAAATGAATTGCCCCAGATATTTGTCAGGTCCCTTTATTATCATTTTCTTGTGATTTTTGAAAATACAATTCTAACAAGGAACTTCAGCTCACTAATTTAAAGAGCACTGAGAATATTTTTGTTGGCATTTCATCTAGAAATCTTTGTTCA
>Ga0209367_1010409_pt1 | contig 12476 bp, 9 predicted proteins | sample WorMetLIZISLAND2_FD_187412 | JGI IMG/M metagenome (GOLD analysis project Ga0209367, IMG submission 187412) | Marine gutless worms symbiont microbial communities from Max Planck institute for Marine Microbiology, Germany - Olavius geniculatus... ... | reverse complement strand
TTCGAGGAGTCAAGATTTGTCCTCCAATCCTAAATAACCGTTCCACAGGAGCACTTGAGGGTAGAGCAGTGTTCTTAGCAACAAACACTTTCTTGACAAGTGGGAAGCGGTGAAGACTGTCAATATCACGTGAGGTGTCGTTAATGTACATATCAAGTTCCACAGATACAGAATTAAATGCAACATTCGTGTCATAAAAAAACAAAAAAAGTCCTCAACATCATTGGCAGTAACACTGCTGACTTCTGCTAGACCACCTGATGCTGAAACTGATTGCATTGCTTCCAACAGGGCCGCTGTGCCAGTTATCTTGGCCGCAAACTTCTAGAGATGGGCCATTTCTATTTGCTGAGTAATTAAAATTTTTTTAAAAAATGTAACGCGTTGCTTACGTTACTAGTTACTGACAACGTTACGCCGGGCCAATAGTAACGCGTTACAGGACTAGTTACTCCTAAAAGTAACGCGTTACTTTGTAACGCGTTACTACCCAGCACTGTTTACAATGAAGTTTTAATTAAAGTTTTGCACCTTTTATGGAGCAAAGAAGTTGATCAAAGCATTTCAAAACAAAAGCTGGTCTTTGTCATCGTTGAATAAATTGCTCTTGAACCCAGAAGTGGTAAAAAGCATAAGATATAGATTGCTGACCATGTTGATTCAGCTGAAGAGCTGGTATTATAAGTCAAGAAAATGCACCGAGAAATATGAAAATATTTTGAGCACAAGCTAGACTGCTTAGCTGTGCCACTGACCCATTTTCGGTTGACTGCAGTGAAATCCAGATGGCTTGCCATGAAAAAATCCGGCTGGCAGCAGTGCCAACGTTTTCCAGCGGCAGCGATTTTTGGTGTATTCAGTCAATACTCAAATAATCACTAACTAGTAGTAGGCCTACTTTTAATATTGACACTTGATAGCATGACCACAAATGAGAAGTGCTACTACTTTAAAAGTACTTTTGGATATTTTTTGTGAATGGCCGGCGTGTTTGACTTTGTGCTCTACAAATTTTATTTTGCACAGCAAAAGTTCAAACTTTTTTATTTGTACTAGCAAACCCTATGGGCGGGTTACTTTGCTAGTAAAATGAATGCACGCAAGAGTTTGGGAGGGGTTGTACGCAGTACATGGTATGGGGTCGTAATAACGTGCAGAGGGCACCACTGATCCAATTGCCAGTGTGAGCCAGTGTCACATTACAAAGTCTCACCCGCCATATAGATGTCTCCCACCCCATGACGAAGTTTCCCCCCTTATGACAAAGTCTCCATAGTCGGTGTGATAGAATTAGAATTTCCCCCACGACAGAGTCTCCCCCCCCGGCAATAAGCATCTCTGCAGTGTGATGCAGCTCAGCTGCGGTGGTTGCAGCGTTGGAGTACAGAGAAGTTGAGACTGCATGGCAACTTTGACATATGACATGGCAGGGTTTTAGTTCAGATCAGACTACAAAGATGGACATCGCAAGCATGGACATTGTACAATTGTTGACTGTTTCCCATAATCGCCGTGTTATGAGACGACGTCATGGATGATGATACATATGAGGAGTTGTATGAGTTTTTATCTAACAACACATATTCCGACATTGATCAACCGATAGTTACCATCCTGCACAGTATATCGAGCACTGGGTCATTGTTGCGCTGCACAACAGCATCGTGCAGTATGTGCTGTATGTTGACAGCGAGAGACCGCATCAGCCATTATCGCAGTATGTGATCCGTCAGCTTATCTGTCTGTTTCACGGCAAAGTCGACGACAACAGCAAGCTGCAAGTCAGCATAGTGCCAAGTACGCCGCAGCCCAGTGGTTATGATTGCGGAGTCTATGCGGCAGCGTACGCCACCAAGCTCGCATCGAGCAACTCAACGGGTATGCTGAACCTTTCGAAATGCAGCAGAACTGATGCGCGACAATCTAAAGTGGAGCCTAAAGTCCGGGAAACTTCAGCAGTTTCCACACAATGACACCAGACAGCATGGACGACAACGCAAGTTTACCCGACTCTCCATAAGGCCTTAGGCTGGGACCTTTAAGTGGCGTCATTCACCAGATGTCGCCACGAGTCTGAGCACTATACTGATAAACTTGACAGAATCAGCGGGGAAAGAAGACCCGGCAACTCAACCCCCGCCCCCTCAGGCTGCCCATGAGGGCAGATGGGGGGCACGTAATTAAGGCCCAAGGACTCAAACGCCGTGGTCGGGGTCCGCGGGAAGGTCCAATAGGGAAGGCGCTAGAGGGGGCTGACAGACAGACAGACAGACAAAGAGACTTTTCATCCATTATAGTAAGATTCTGGCAGTGTCTTATTAACAACGGACATGCATTGGAAGTAATGCTTACCATGCCAGTGACTGAACAAGATGTCATCAAAAGTATCACCTGATCTGTATCAAGCCTACTTAACGTAAAGATGTGTTGTAACACATGACGTTAGTCTTTATAACAAATTTTGCGTTGCTTCTATCAGTTCGCCGAACTGAAAATAGAATTAACATTGAATGAATATATGATGGACATGCTGCAAGCTGAATCTAAGGCGCCAATATTTTGGCCTACATAGGCCTATAACCTATCCTTAAAATGAAATTCAATTGTGAACTAGGCCTACTAGAATAAAGCCTCTGTAATATCGATAAACACAATACATGCGGACTACGTCTGCAAATTAGGCGTATCATAAATTACATTAAGTTAAACCTTTTTACACTTACAACTGCCTGGACTGCAGCAGTAAACGCTTAGATAAGAGCCTAAAACATGAACGCTATAGTAAGTTTATACACATTACGGCACATCTCATTAGGCGTTCGATAGCACGAGGTCCGCATTTTAGTGGTCCGCAGTTTACCCACTAGTCCGCACTGGCGGTCCGCAAGTTTTGGTCCGCAGTTTACCCGTTGGTCGGTCCGCAGGTCCGCAAGTCCGCACTTTACCACAGCCCAGTGTAACCATGCAACTACGCCACGCCGCTAGTCACTTTGTTAAACTATTGCACACCAAAACTCAGCTAACTACAACGATATGCTTCATTTCTCTGTTAAATAATAACGACACAAGAATATATACACTTATATGCTAATTACCAATATCGTGAACAAAAGGAATAAAACTCTATTTAAAGTATCATTAACGAAACGGAAGTATCAAAACAAAATAAATGCACGAGTGCAATAAACGTAGACTCGAGGCAGAAATCGAATGTAAATAAATAAGTAACCGATAATTTGTTGCTGTTACACAGTCAGCGGCTGACAACAATAATATTATTTGTGTGCATACCTCCCAAAATTTAAACGCATTTTGTCAGTTAATTAAAAACATAACAAAATAATAACATAATAAAATATGTGGCTTTCTGCTTAGCTTTTTAATACTTTAGGCTACCCCCGTGAATTGAGTAGGCCTACTGGGGGTTTAAAAAAATAATGAATAGATAAATAAGAACTGACGGTAGGCGACCAGACGGACTTACCATGATTCCTTGGCAAGTCGGTAAACCGCTGACTTAGGACGTCACGGTAGTCAGCACACTGACAGACTCGTATGTCCATCTGTCACCCCACTCTGCTGGTGGAGCGGCCGAGGCTGTGGCGAGCAAGAAAACTTCCAAGTACGCCGATCTGCCAGTGCCAGCCACTCACATCTTCCAGCCACTGGCGTTTGAAACCCATGGCACAACCCACTCATCTGCAATAGATTTTTTCAATGCGGTGGGTGGTCGATCAACCGCGACCCACGCGACACGACTTTTCTTTGGCAGCGCATTTCTGTTCTATTACAGCGATTTAACGCTATTCTGATCAGCGAGACCTTTGTTGATCGAGGCCGGCGATGCACCAGACCTCTAGTCACTCCGACACTTTGTTTTTAACCTTTTTTGGTTTTTAACCCACGGAAACCTTTAATTACTACCGGGGTGAAAAAAATTGAAAATAAAAAAGATAAATAATTAATATTAAAAAAATAACAAAAAAGTCAATAAAACAACACAGAAATAAAGAAATAGTATAGCCTAAAAATAAACACAGAACAAAATAGTCAAGCCTTGCTCCAGGCTAATGGCTATAGTAGCCTACTGCAGTTTGCAGGGTTGCAGACCATGCCTGTGCAACATTTCGTGAATCCGTACGAAAGAAAAGGGTCATGTCTGGGGTTTACGTGCATAAAAATTTTGTCCGTTTAACACATTTGGAAGATTGTGTCCTTGGGCAATTATATCCCGAAAACATTGTTTATTTTACATACAGGGTGCGGCAAAAAAGTAGCCCTTTAAAGTTTTTCGCTGTTTTCTCAAGAACCGTTTAGAATTTTAATTTGAAATTTTACACGTTTATTCAATGAAACCTTGCACATTTAATGCCAAGTAAAATTTGATTTTGTTTGAAAAAGATAAAGTTATAGACTTTTTAACATAATTGCCTACCGATTTTTCAGCATTAAAATGTTTCAGCTAAAATGCTATTTAATTTTCAATAACCGGTTACCACGTTATAACCGACGACGTTGCAGTGACGTTTTGATAAACAGCAATTTATTTTGTTTATAAATTGTCACTAAATTATCGTTCTTTTAAAGCAATCGTCGGCTTCCCACCGGGTTTATCTTTCAGTAAGACGGCACGCCAGCACACACGGCGCACAGTGCACAGAACTGGCTGCTGGCCAGCTGTCCAGATTTTATCACAAAAGACCAGTGACCTCCAAATTTGCTGAATATAAACCAAGCTTAAAACAAAGCCGAAAACTATCGTCGAAGTCAAAAAAGCGATTCAGGTTATCTGCGGCAACCTGTCACAAGAACCGATCGACAAGGCTCCGAAAGACTTCTCAAATTAAGCGACTGAAAACTTAATTTGGAGCTTGGAGCTGGCGGTGGACACTTCAAACATTTACAGTGACAATGGAATTCTGGCATCTGGTCATTAGTTATCTATGTTGTTTCAACGATGTTATTGAATTGGTGTTGTAGCTTGAACATTTTTAATGCTAAAAATCGGTAGGCGGGCATGTTAAAAAAATCTATAATTTCGTCATTTTTCAATAGAATCACATTTTATTTGAAGATTAAATGTATAAGGTTGCATTGAATAAAACTGTAAAATTTCAAATTGAAATTCCGAACGATTGCTAAAAACAGCGAAAAACTTTAGGGGGCTACTTTTTGCCGCACCCTGTATATACAGAGTATTGTGTTCAGGGGGATTTTGTCTGGGGAATTATGTCTGAGGGATTTAGCCATTTTATGAACAATCTAAAATCGTGTAGTCTATTTACAGTACCATGTAGGCCTATTGTAAATGTTTTTTTGCGTTTTGACATGTGGCATGCAGTAAAAAAGGAATATGAATGAATGATGAATGACGTAATGCAGGTGAAACAAGTGATTGTCCAGCTTACCTGGCCGTCACTATCACCGACATATTGCTGTACGACCGGCTGTTCAGCTACGATCTGCTAGTTCTGCGTCCGGCGACTTTCAACGTCAGTTTTCGTTTTCCGACGTCGCGATCGACAACACAAGATTCGATGACGTCATCGTTTGACGTGCATCTCTCCGATGCCTCTAAATCGTACCACGTTTATGTGACGCACGTCGACATGCGACGACTGAAGGATGACGACGACGACGACGATGACCAGCGGTCAGAAGCTGTCGTCTTTAGTCGTCGTGGAGTGAGCGGCGTGACTGCATCCAGCTGGGATCACTCGTGGTTGTTCTACGTCGTCGCTGTTGTTATTGTCGTCCTCGCCTTGCTGTCCGCCTTCCTGCACGCTGAGCGACACTTGCGGCCTGCTAGCTGGATCGACCTGACACCTGTCACTGAACGCCTAGCAGCGTCGCCATCGCGTACAGCGTGCAGTGCGTATCGTTTGTGTGGTAACGGTCACGCCGGTCGTCCGTCGTCGATAGACCACACCTCGACGTTCTACAACGCCAAGTACCGCGGCGCGCACTGTCGCTCAGCTAGCAGGGGGTCTCTGCAGGTCGTCTCAAGACGTCGCCATCGACTGCTGCTTTGTGCCTACGCGACTCTTTGGCTGGTCGCAGGGCTACTGGCCACGTTCAACGTGTTCTTCTTCGTCGTCAGTGTGCTGGTGGACTCAAACTGGCGCCACCTGGCGGCGATGACGGGCGACGGTCAGGCGGACATGGCGCGCGTACGTCGAACTGCCGAGACAAACTTCACGCTGCTAGTCGACAGGCATAGACACGAGGAGCTTCGACGTTACCGCGACTCTGTCGTCGAACGACTGTACGCCTGCCGCAACCACGTCGACAACACTATCCGTCATACGTCCGCCACGCTCGCCTCCGAGTCTGCTCAAACCACTGCCCTCGGCTGGTCGATCGCTGCGCTAACCGCGGAACGTGTTGCCAGCAGATTGTCTGCGTACGACGCTCAAATAGACGCATTCACAGTCGCGTTCCAGGCCAAGTTGTCGACAGCAGTCGGTCGAACTATGCGTCGATACGAATCGTACGTAAACTCTCTCGTCAACAGTGTGTGGCTGCGCTTTGCCGTCGACGTTTTCAACTTATCCCGCGAGGCGGCACCACGTTTCAGTCCTGTCAGTTACTACGCACTCGCTGATCAGGCGATGGCGGAGTTTGGCAGTTTTCTGGATGTCGATGAAGTGCAGCAGATTGAAATATGGGTGTCCAGATTTTGGCAAAGGTACGTCATTCGTTGGCACTGTTTATGACATTTTAATTAGGGTTACGCTGCACTTCGCGTGTTGTCTACTTAAGCTAGAAGTTTTAGTGATTAAGTGTAAGGCCTATCTATTGTGACTTGTTTCCAGGCAAGTGCGTCATAGATAGGTTTAGTTGTAAATGTGTTTAGTCGAAACGATACGTTGCTTCTTTGTTTTTTTGCTAATATAATTTACTTTTTAGTTACATTACAATTTATTGGTGATATAAGAAATGTTTTATCTAACTTCTGTTGCCCTGTACTAGCATTTAACGTTTTTAGCCGTTTATATTCAGGTACGGTCGCTGGCTGCCGGAGTTTTCCGATGTACCTCTAGTCGCTAACAGTTCATCATCGAATCCCTGCGGTCGTCCCTTCAACTTGACAGCTCTGCATCATCTGGACTCGTCGCGGTTTATCGTGTCGTCATTCGACGTCGATGACTACTGGACGACTACACCCGGCCGTGTTCACGACGTTCGTCCTGCAGCGGTTCGGTTTCCGCGCAGTCAGCGGCGTCGCAAGCAGAACAGATCAAACGTGAAGTCGGCACGGAGAACGACTTCGACTGACGCTGCCGTCGTTGACTTGGACTGTTTTTGGCTGATTTTCGTCGCCGTCGACGTCGCAATCGTCGCGTTTCACCTGTGTCGAGGGTACATCGACTTGCAGCGGCTGCAGCGTGGCCCCTGTCGCTGCAGCCGGGCGGTCGGAGGACTCGGATCGCGTGAGATGAGAAACGGCGACCTCACAATGACGACGATGAGCGGCGACACCGTGGAATCTGAGCGTACGGGTCTCGGCCTGCGTCTGCTCCCACTGACGTCAGACGGGGCAGTGCCTGCTGTCTGCAACGACGCGCGCGCGACGGCGCCAACGACTGCGAACGATTACTGCGCGTCAGTGCACGAACGCGAGTCTGACGTGATGACGTGTCGTCAGCAGCAGCGCTCAGGTGACGTTCTACAGTTGCGACGACGACAGTCGTACGTCGTCGTAGCCCGTACGACGTTGATGCTGGTCGGTCGTATCGTGCGCAGTCGGTCGCTGCTGCTGCTGTTGGCGTGCGCGTTCACTTTGGCAGCCACTCACTGCGTCATTCGTACCTGCTCGCGACTGACCTCGCCCCATTTCACGCTGTCTTCTGGTGGAACGCTGGCGTCAGTCCTAGCAACCACCGTCAGATTCCAGACGTCGACAGCAAACGCGTATCTCAGCGAGGACACGCGGCATCTGGACTCAGCCGTGCTTCAGTTTTCATCCAGTTCTATGACGCAAGATCTGCACAACCTGCTCGGCATAGTCGAACGCTTCAGACAAGGTCCGTATGCGCTTTACATATGCTTAGTTTATAAAACGTTTTTGTAACTGCCATATCGTTGAACTTTGTAATGTATACCACAGTTTTTCTGACATCTTTACATAGCACAAGTCACAAAGACCAAACATCGCCATTTGATAGTCGTTTTGTATTACTATTCAAAATATTACATTGTATTCCAAAAAAACTGTGCTAAATTGCAGTATAGTTTTTTGTCGTAAATTCGTCCAATCTTAATTAACTTACATAATTTTTGGCACAAAAATGGCAAAGACGACAAAATGATGCAAGGTACACTCATTTTAAACTTTATTTGAACTGAATTAAACTAAACTAAACAGATAAACCGTCTCGGTATATAGCCAGTTACCCAGTTTAACTCAGTCTTTCGTTTCTCTTGAGTAGGTCAGTCGAGTACCGGTTTGCCTGTTTAGGGTTAAGGCGGGTTCGCATGTGTCAGGTGCCAGATAATACTGTGTGATCGCACATGGCAAGTGACGCTCTGTACTTCTAAGACGGGTTTTCTGAAGAATTATGCGCACTTTTTAACGTGTGAATGTGTGACTGTTGTGCAGAGCAAGCTCGAATGATTGACAATTACGCCGGCGACGTTTGCGATGCTAGCCACCGGCTGCATCACACCAACATGACGCTGTGTGATGACCACATCAGCTCCTCACGTGCTAGCAACGTTTTGCCTCAGACGCCCGCCATTGTACCTTGCAGCTTCATGCCGATAGCGCCCAGCCTGCTCAACGGTAACAACATTTAGCACACTGATAGCGGCTACAAACTCGTACAAAGCATGTTGGAAAAATCATTTTCGTTTTGCTTTTTTATTTTGTTGACATTTTTTTGCAGTTTTTGTAAACCATGATTTCCAATTTTGGTCAAGTCGACGTTAACACTGACTTGCAAATTACAGTGGTAGCTGAGCCCATACAATAGTTTGTTACTTTTTGCTGAACACCTCTCACTGCTTTGGAGTTTGCTGATGTCAAGCATCGTAAGCAACCGACAAGTAGCAATTTTTCTACATTTGTGCTACACACATTTGACAGCTTCTTGTGTTTTTTTACTGTAATCTGTACACGACGAGTAGCAGTACTTACAGTTGTGCCGTTACTCGTGAAACAGGCGACGGCTTAGTGTGTGGTAAACAGCTTCACACGTTCTTGCGTCCCATCAACGAAATTAATCGACGCTGAGCCCGGTTAGTAGTTGGATGAGTGACCGTCAGCAGAAAAGACACACCGCGCGATGCACTAGCCGCGTATCTTTGCTCTCGCTGTGTAAACTAATGTCTGGCTGATGGCTAAGGAAACGGAGATTAGCACCTTCTGATGCGCCTTAAGCCCAAACTCCGCTAATTTGATTTGTTGCGGATTTGCTGTAAACTTTCGATAGAAAAAAGGCGGAGTTTGGGCTTTACGGCTCGGGAGGTCTTCGCATTGCATTCTGACATCTGTTGAGACACCGTGTTCAGATAAACTGGAGCATCAGTTTGAGGAGCAGTTGGTCGGTGCAGTTCGGTCGTTAGTTGATGCGGCACAGCGTGTCGTCAGCACGGCGTCTTACGTCATCCTCGTTGCCATGGCGACGTCGTTCAGCCTCCGTGTTGCAGCGGTGCTGGTGTCGCGGCGCTTGGCCGTGTTGACCCCGGCGCCACCTCGGCGTCCCGACCAATCAGCGCGCGTCAATGACAATGACGTCATGGATGACGTAAGCGATGACGACGATGAGAACTTTCGCTGTCGCTGTGACGTCACGGAGCGCAGTGGGGAAACTGCGGCGCCAGTCAAGACGCGCCAATCCGCAGCACTTCTGCACAGTCTCAAGTACTACGAAACCAACGTCTAGGCGGACGAAACGTGTCGACAATATATTCGCTAGGAAAAACTGGCTAGTACATCAGATGGCCTAATATCAAGACTTCCTGTCTTTTGTAGTCGTCACTTTAAGAAAAAATTATCACGTCTTGGGCAGCTTATTTTTATCGCATTATGAAAATAATTATGTATCGTTTTAATTTTTTTGTGGTATAACAAATGCAAATAAGAATGCAGATCGGATCGGAAACAATCTTAATTTTTAAAAAATTGGTAAATGCACTGCACAACGACGCATATACCCGTGTGTTTGATAATTTTGTGTTTTTTTGGTTTATTCGTTAATATTATGTATACTTGGGTGTGTATAACATTGTTTTAAATATCTAGCACCGTATCAGGCGTATTGTTTGAGTATCGTACTGATATTATTTTGGCAATATATTTTGTCTAATATACATGTAGGCCTAATAGATGCATAGTGATTTTAATGCACTCATTATACGCTGTTATGTTTAGTTTAAATTTATTGTAGATGCAAAATGCATTTACTATACAGACGTTATTGGCTTGTCGCTATTCACGATTCACTGTGAGATTAATTTGATCGCGTTTACGTCAGAACATACTGTGTGAAATAGCACAAAATACGACGATCATAAGAACACAAGATACGCTGCTGTAACGTTTGTGTCAACGCTTATGAGAGATTAGCAATGTACAAAACCTATAACAAACTTTTTATGCACAAGGTGACTTGTAGGCAAAACGAAAAAATGATTAGGCCTATTTTACGCTATTTTATGCAGCACAATTGTTAAACTGTTAAAGACTAATTAAACGATATTGTTTTTGTCATGTTTGATGTTTATGTTCAGCATAATATAGGCCTAATAAGAAACGCAGCTACTTCAGGTTTAAACCGTTTGGCAGTTCAAACAAGAAATCTGAACTAATGCTCATGAGACGCGCGAGAGCCTATAGCAGTTCCCGTTCGCAGCTAATCTTGGTCTATCTCCATCCATTTCGTCGCAATACATTTTTTTCGCAGCAAAAAAATCGCCAAAAAATCACTAAAAGTTCTATTTTTGAATTCAAAGTCAATCAAGGTCATCAATGTTGACAATCCAAAGAAGCTCATCGCCATTCCTTTTTATGTTAAGCAACACGTCTGTGCCTATCTGCAACCATTTTCACGCTAGACAAACTAACAGCGGATAAATAACCATTTTTACACGAGTACTCCTCTTTGACACCCGCGTGCGCAGGCCTCCTTAAAGCTAGAGAATCCGGACTTGAATTGCTAAAATCCACGTTCAATGCTGAAAATTTCATATGCAGGTTGTCTTAGTCTATTTCCAGCCATTGCGGCGCAATTCACTCTTGAAATGCGTGTTGCTGCCCGAAATTCCGAAAAATTCACTAAAACCCCCTATTTTGAGGGTTTATGGTCATTCAAGGTCATCAATGTTGACATTCCTAAAAAGCTAGTCGCAACCTTTTTCACGTTAGACGAGCCAATATCGGTAGAATAACGCCTTTAAGGGGGTGTCTCTCTTTCTCCCACCAGTTCGTAAAAGCCCCCTTCACGCAGTAACATGAAATTTTGTCACGAAATACTAGAGGCGCTAAGCTATCGTATGGTGAAAACCTGAAGTCTTTATCTTACCTGGTCTTGTAATGGTACCGGGACGTGACACCAGGACGGACGGACAGACAGACGGACAGAATTACCATAGCTAATACGCACTATACGCACTATGCTAGCTCTCGCGCGTAAAAATGAAGCAATGCGATAGTGGTTCAAATCACTAGATTTCAATATGAGTTTCTAAAAAGCCAGGTTTTGAGACTTTGGCAGAAAGTCAACTGAAAGTGACTGAAATGTCATTATCTCCGCTAGAAGTTCAGCAGAGTGTTCCAGACACGGGACCCAGCAACAGTGAGCGTTACTGCATGGCTTTCAGCTGTCAGTGGATATCAGACTCAGTTGAAGCGTGAGCTGCGAAGACAACAGTGAATCTTAATCGATGCACAAAGTTAATGCTGTCGTATACAGAAATAATGGTATTTAACGCAAATCAATTATTGATTCTAATAGTCGACGTGACACAGTATTGGCCTATGTGTGGATATCAGCTGCTCGCTACGGCATGGTTGGCTACGGTTTGTTGTGACTGCAAACTAACTATATTCGATGGACTCAGTACTAACACGCCCGACCTGCAAATATCCACATGCACAAACACAACTGAATGCAGCAAAAACGTCACACGGCCAGACCACTTTTTACTTACATTCGATATAATTACCTCCGCCAAAGAGGTTATGTTTTTGCCAGAGTTTGTTTGTTTGTCTGTGTGTCAACAAGATAACTCATAAAGTTATGGACGGATCTTTCTGAAATTTTCTGAGAATGTCGGGAATGGCAAAAACTGCCAGTGATTCAATTTTGGGGGGTGATCCGGAAGGAATCCTGGATTCTGGATCACTTTGAAATTTTCGTTAACGTTGCTTTAAATGGGGCATTAGGGAAACCGCTGCCAAACCGAATATGGTGCTGCCACCTGGCGAACAACATGGCGTTGGCGGAGGTCTGCGGTCTCTGACTGCTTTCTAG
>Ga0209367_1010408_pt1 | contig 12476 bp, 7 predicted proteins | sample WorMetLIZISLAND2_FD_187412 | JGI IMG/M metagenome (GOLD analysis project Ga0209367, IMG submission 187412) | Marine gutless worms symbiont microbial communities from Max Planck institute for Marine Microbiology, Germany - Olavius geniculatus... ... | reverse complement strand
GATCAAGTATGCAAGTATGCATGCTACTGCAAGCCAGTCAATGCATAGTAGTGCTAAAATAATACAATTATTATTCAACTCTATAAACATAATATTTAATATCAACTGCTGGCAAAAATCTCTAGAAATTTTCAAGACTTTTTGCGATACCAATGTCAATACTTTATTTTTTATTACAGCTGTCAAAGTGTTAATTTTTTTAATGCATTAATGCACTGCGTTAATTTTTTAACACAATAATTAACGCGTTATTAACGCACCCAGGCCCATCGAGAGAGAGTAGGGGGTAAGTTACCCAGGCCCCACAACGACTGGGGGGGGCCCTGCCTGTAGAATATAGAAGTTAGAAACACAATTTTGAATGTATAATCAACAATAACTGACATCAAATCTATTAGCCTGTCGTTGGAATAATTTTTATTTACAGTAATGATGGAACAGCAACTACAGTTCAGAGTGAGTGAGTGGTTTCTTAATGGCACATCAGCACAAAATAAGCCATTCAATGCCATACATGGTTAAAATTAGTTAAAAGCAGTTGATATATGTATTAAAAGCAAAGTTAAAATACTTCTTAAGATCAAGGCTATTAAGCTAATGTAAAAACAACATTATATGATTGCAAAAGCCGATATCTTTAACATAAGCGATGATGTTGCGAGATGCAGCATTTTTAAAAACGTCCTTGAGTGTGTCCACTCCAAAATATCTCTGACGTGCTGCACTGTAACAGGTGCAGTCTACCAAAAAGTGCTTAACTGTGAGCAGAGAATGGCAAGCTTCACATACTGGCTGACTCTCTCCCTTTAGGAGATAAGAGTTTGCAAGTCTTGTATGACCAATTCGAAGACGGTTGATGAGGACTGAGTCGTAGCGGCCCAGTGACGAACTAACACTGCGACCAACGACCGGTTGCACACTGTGAAGTTTATTTGATGTACACTAGCATTGTCAGGTAAGCGAACTGTTTTGACAGAGTTGGGTGCAACAACAGCGGCAGCTGTTCTAATTTCATCCTTGGACCCATCTGTGTAGATCTCTACATGGTGTGAAAACTCTGAGCAAAGCTCAAAGAATTTGCATTTGAACACTTCTGGGTTAGTAGTTGTTTTATCGTAACAGCATAAACTGAAGTTACAGTTAGGCCGTTTGAGAAGCCAAGGTGGGATTGTGGAAACGAATGTAGGTAGAACGTTCTTCTTCTTAAAGCAAGTCGTCTTCAACTCTAGAACGCAGTGGGCGAGTTTGGCTCGGCTTGTTGTCAAACTGAGTTTTGAACTTTGAATTAAAAACTGCATTGTATGCCGGGTTATTTGAATTTGCACTGATCTTAAGGCAGTATTATAAAGCTAGGTTTTTACGTCTTAGAGCTAGTGGAGGTTCAGCAGCCTGAACACATAAACTGACTGCTGGAGAAGTCCTGAATGCACCCAAACACAAGCGTAAAGCATGATTGTGAATGGGGTCCAAAATCTTAAGGTAGGAAGGTCTAGCTGAACCATACACAATGCAGCCATAGTCCAACGTTGACCTTATTAAAGACCTGTAAAGGTGCAGAAGTGTTTGTTGATCTGCTCCCCAAGAAGTGTGAACAACAACACGTAGTAGATTTATAGCTTTGAAACATTTTTCCTTGAGGTAATGAAGATGAGGTATGAACGACAGCTTGCGATCAAAGATCAAACCAAGAAATTTAGTTTTCTCAACGACTGGAATAGGCATACCATTGGGAGAAAGCTGTGGATCAAGATGTGGTTTTAGTAGACGGCAGAATGAATACAAACTGTTTTGGAAGTTGAGAAATGAAATCCGTTGGTATCAGCCCAGTACTGTAGTTTATTACAGTGCAGATACTTGAATTCATTCAATTGTCAAATAACCACAGTTTAATGGAATATTGGAACTTTTGCTTCACAGAATTTAGTAAATTAACATAAATTTACGTATGTGCATTAATTATTTAACGCGCGTTAATTTTTTTAATGCGTGTTAATTTTTTTAACGCATTAATGTGTTAATTAATGCATTACTTTGACAGCTCTAATTTTATCCTTGAGGCACTCGAGATCAAGACCTTGGTCGCAAGAATACAGGGTGGCTCAAAATAAAATATCTCAATATGCAATTTCTCCACAACACGTAGAACAATTTTAAAACTGCTGAAGCTGCGTAATCCTGACACTTCTCCAAACTGAAAAGTATACAACGTAGGTAGTGCACCTTAGTTATACAAACACACTACTGACGGCAAAATGAAGAAATTAAGCAGCTTCAAAAAATTCTTAAAATCGGACAACTGGTTGCAAAAAATTGCATACTCTCTAGCGGGGTATTTCCTTTTCAGCCACCCTGGATATCACTGAATGCAGTTACTGTGTTATTACCATGTCAGGCAGTGGTTGCATGAAGTCAATGCCCTCGGCGGAGACTTGTATCAGCGCGTGAATGTCTCGTGAGAGAATCGCTTGCTTCAAATCCTGACGTCGATCTTCCACATCGGCGCATGTTACAATCGCATACCGACGCTTCTCGTATTTGCTACGAATGAACGATTTCTTTTCCTCCCTAGAACAACAACAACATTGCTCATACTGCTAAATCGATTAATATTATAAAAGTAGAAGGTGACTTTAAAGTGCTATAACGTTACATAGGGTATCCATTCCCGGACCCCTTCTTTCATTCCTGGGAAATCCCAAGCACCTGGGAATGACGTCTACTGCTGTACTACTAGCTGCAGGAACCTACGGGCTGCTGCCTGAATGCTAGAGGCTGGGGGGGGGGGCTAATGCACGCATTAACACCCCCTTCTCCAACTCAGTGCTGGGATGTGAACGCATCGATGCGTCGTCAATGGTCAGCGGCACATCACACGTGTATTCTGTTTTTAGCTCAGCCACGTGAAGGAGAAGCCAGATGCTAAGCCTACTACTGCAGCTAGCCTATCACCACGCGGACCATGACACCACGGCTGCGCTCACTGCTCTGTGACTTGGGCAATCTGTTTGAGCGTTTTAGCCAGTCATCATCTCCACAGGTACACTAGACTCAGACTGTTGATGACGGCGAAGGACTACCAGCACAGCAGTTCGACGACAGTGAGCTGCCAACCCATCAATGCTGACATACAGGCGACTGTCACTTCACAAACTGCAAGGGACCATCTTGATATATAGCCATCAGGATGGTCAACTCAGCCTTCCATCCCGTCAAGCTAGGTAAATCACGGTCAGGTGTAGACGTTTCTCATACTTGCTACAAACGAACGACTTTTTCTCCTCCCTAACATTAAAAACATTGCTAAGAGTACTGTATAGCCAGGGTTAAGACTGTAGCATTAGATGTGTTGTATGCACTGCGTAAGCTTTCGTGATCAGACTAGTAATTACTTCACACATAAGGACAGGGTGTGGCAAAGAATAGTAGCCCACTAAAATTTTTCGCTGTTTTCTCGGCAACTGTATGAAATTCATATGTGAAATGTTACAGTTCTATTTAGTGAAACCATTTACATCTAACTGCCAAGTAAAATGTGATTCTGTTGAAAAACAACAAAGTTATAAACTTTTTAACATCACTGCCTACCGATTTTTTAGCTAAAAATCTATTTAATTTTCAAAAACCGGTTACCACGTTACTGCTGATGACGTCACAGTGACGTTTTGATCAACAGTAATTTATTTCGTTGATAAATTATGACTTAATTATCGTTCTTTTAAAGTAATGAGCTGTGGGCTAATTGTCCAGATTACATTACAAAGGACCAGTGGCCTCCAAATTTGCTGAATATAAACCTAATGGTCTACGACGTGTGGGGTGCAACGTTGGAGGCTTACTCCAAGCTTAAAACAAAGCCAAAAACAATCGCAGAAGTCAAGAAAGCACTTCAGGTTATCTGGAGCAACTGCCACAAGGACCAATCGACAAGACTGTGAAAGACTTCTCAAAGTAAGCGACTGAAAGCTTGTATTGGAGCTTGCAGCTGATGGTGGACACTTTGAACATTCACATTGTCAATGAAATTCTGGCATTTGATCATCAGATAACTGTGTTGTTGCAATGATGTTATTGTATTGGAGTAGTAGATTAAACATTTTTTAATGCTGAAAAATCTGTAGGTGGTCATGTTAAAGTCTATTACTTCATCGTTTTTCATGAGAATCAAACTTTACTTGGCAGTTAGATGTAGAAAGTTTTAGTACACAAAGCTGTAAAATTTCAAATTAAAATTTCAAACGATTGTTGAGAAAACAGCTAAAACTTTAGGGGGCTACTTTTTTTGCCACACTCTGTACTACCACTTTTCTGCTTTTGCTTAAGTTTATGCAAATTAGTAAAGCAGTTGAACTCTGCAGTTCTTGTGGGCTTTCTGACTGACTACAAAAATGCTTCAAATCAATCGATAAATCAAAATTAGTTATCACAGTAAAAAAGTCCTTCCAGAGCCTTACGACCCATAGGGCAGCGCTGATCTCTGTTTCCTAAGGCCCTCAGCCAGACACCAGTTTTTACACTGCAAGACCACGGATAAGGGGCCAGTGTATCACGTGGTGTGCCTGTTTACATCCCAGCGGTGAAGCCAGTACCAAATTATACTGCTTGGTGACAGAGGCACATGTGTGTGAACAACTTGCCTAAGGTCGTTACCCGGCAGTGTCCTGGTGCGGAGTCGAACCTACGCCCCTGAGTTACCTCAGGATTACAAGTCCGACACGTTACCGTTAAGACTACCGAGCCATGCTCACACAGTACTTTATAAAATAAATTTTAATCAGTACCAGCCCTGATTATATCATTAATGTAAACTACTATGACACTAAACAAATATCACAGTGTAAAAATCTATGTTCATATCATACAATTGCATGGAGGAGGAGAACAGACAGAAGAACTCACATTTTGCTGTTGCTGACGGGCTTGTTGCGCTGATCAAGCGTTGCTTCCATTATCTCATTGAAACCGCGGTTACTAACGACACGTGCTAACTGCAAAGCACAAGCACAACGTGGAAAAAAGATAACAATTGGCAATAATCTGATACTAGTGCTTGTCACGTCTAGTAGCCTACTTGATTGTTTTGTTGCTGTTGAAAATACTGAATATTGTCTATGTCACAATGAATCACAATCTCAGTCTGAAACTCATTTGCTGAGAATATTCAGTTGTGGCTTTTCGTACTGTATCTTTGTGATTTTGTGTGCATTTATTATGTTTGCCATGGCTACAAATGCACTGTATGCATTTTAAACTAAAAAATCACATCTGGTGGTGACGTTTTTGGTGATTTTTATATGACTGCTTTTGGTTCTAACTGCTGCAAAGAGTTAATTGAATCCACTGAACCGCCATTGACTACAGGCCTGGTGAGTGAGCCGTTCTGCATCCCACTTGGCACATTATAGATGACTTCCGATCAACTGCTCTGGCTAAATTGCTCTATGCCTCCCCCGCTTGGTGGGGCTTTGCTAATGCCAGCGAGAAGAACAGACCAGAGGCTTTCTTAAGGCGAGCTGGCAAATCAGGCTATTATACCGATGATTCTTTGCCCACTGTTGCTGCACTCTGTGAGCAGGCCGATGAACAACTGTTTCGCTGTATCAGATACAAACCTACTCATCATCTTCGACCACTCTTACCTCCTGAGCCCAGTACACCCTATTGCACACAAACTTCCATCTAAAATAAATAGTATTGATGAGTGCAATTTTATCTATCGCGTATTGTACAAAGACTGTTTTTAGTTGTTTTTTAGCATGTCAGTTTGTTTTGCATTGTGTCTACAGCGGTTTGTCTGTTGATTGCTTTAATAAAGACTATCATCATCATCATCTTCATTGGAATTACTTGCACTGGAGCTGAAATTAAAAACAAAGTAGAACAAAAAAACGTTAAAACTAGAATAATACAAGAGCCCTGAGGAGCAGTCAAAAAGCTTTAAATCTAGATATATTAGACTAAAAAATGGACCTTTTTTATACATCAGTAAAACGCAGCTCCCTTGCGTATTCGCGTAAACATGTGGGAAATGTGACGTCATTGTAATTTATGACATCACACAGCATTAAACCAAAACGAATTAGACTGTTAACGCAAACAGTGTGAGTATGGGACAGTATGTCAGCAGTCCTAGTAACGGGCCTACTGTTCTTCATTAACGATGCCCTTGGCCACCATATCTTAGCTTACCTTACCTGTGGACGGGTGACTGCTTAAGCAGCCATGGAGCACTAATGTCCCCCAGTGCATAACCCCAACAGACCGCAAGGGGGATAAAATCTCCGAGAAGCTTTTGCAAGCTTCAAGAGAACAAACCAGTGGACAACACTCAAAGTGTGTAGTCTCTAAGAATTTTCTTCCAAAGAAGCATTACTGCACTGCATTGGGCAATGAAGTGTAGTGATGAGTCCTCATCTTCTGAGTCCTGACTTACACTCGTAATATATAGCTGTCCATTAAGGTCTGCATGGCCAGCAAGTATACCAACTAGGATCTGTAAATGCTTCCTGGAAAGTCTATCGCCATTACTCATTTGCCTATTCATGGAGGTATGGCCAGGCTGAGTAGGCATGGAAGAAGAAGAATTCACATAGGCACTAGGCAGTGAAGCTGAACTAGGCCCGTTGCATGGGAACTCATCCCCTTGACGGCACTTTGAGTTGGTAAGGGCGGAGCCCAATTAAGCCAGCATACAGCCCAAGTCGGCCAGAAACTGATTGGATCGGTATGCTTGCAGCAGGGCCGGATTTAAGGGGCCCGGGGGGCCTAAGCCCCAGGCCTCCCACCAACAGGGGGTCTCCCACCAAACCCCTCAATTTTTAAAACCCTGTAATTCGATAGCCAATCCCTTTCTGAAATCCCAAATACGCCACTGGGCCCAGGCCTCCCACCAGGGGCCCCAGGCCTCCCACCAGCTAAATCCGGCCCTGGCTTGCAGTCCTGGCCACAGGGCCTACTGTTGCGCAGAACTCGCCATTGCTTCCCTAGCGATGGCCTTGACCACCGCCAGTACTCATTTTACCATCCCACAAAGGGTAGAAGGCTGAGTCGACCTAGTTGGCTGGCTTCGTACTGTAGACAGTCACCCATCTAAGTACTAACCGGACCCGGCGTAGAGTAACTTCGTTTTATCCGAGACGCGTTACCAACTATGCCACGCCACCAGCCGAGTAGGCATGGGTAGCTTGGTTAAATACAAAGACGTTTTCACAGACTACAGTGCATACCAACAGCTACCACCTACCAGGAGTTGTGCAGTGCCCAAGTCGTCAATGACGATGGACTGTGTGCGTGAAATATGAACCCCCATGTCGCGGTGCACACCGCAGCATTCCAGGCAAATCAGCACACCGAGATTCACGGATAGCCACTCGGGATCTGTCAGCACATAGCATACAGCACTCCACTGAGGGTGAGAGGCTGAGTGAATATATACAGAATTACAGCACGTCACGATGTACATCACAGCATTGGTTTACCAGTTGCATACAAAATACGCATCATTATAGATCTGACAGTCGCCCGCTCAAGCTTATTGTCAGATAGTGAATCATGTCTGCTTCGTGCATGGCCACTACGAACTGTTGATATTTAATCGAAAAAAAATTAGTTTAGTTGTCACACACGAAGCAGATATGATTCACATGGTATGTGCGGCACAACTGACGATCAAAAACGATAAAAAACAAATATTTTGGACAGTTGAGAAGATATATTTTGCGATAAAGCAAGATAAACAACCGATTGTTAGGCGTCATAGTGTTAAAAATACCAACTGAGATGCATTTGAGGATGAACTGAATGCTAAAGTTGGTCTTTGGTTCGGTAGGGTTGATACCCCTACTGAAATTGAGAGAGAGTTGACAAAAATTAACTCTACTATAATATTTTGTTGAGAAATATTATAAACCTAGAAAATTTCACAGCATGAGTGACTTGAATATTTTGCAACTCAGCTTTCGTGGCTTCAGTGGCCAGTTCTACATCAATACGTGTACATACAGGGTGGGCCAAAAAACCAGACCTGTTTGAGTGTTGATAACTCAGCGATGGTTAGTGGTAGAAAGTCGTGTGATACGTCAAAAGTTTCAGAATGCTGTAAAGAATTAACGACAAATTTGCATAGTAAAGAATTTAAATATTCTTTGCTTAATTTGCATAAATATTCGTCAAGCCCGATATTCTGCCAAATTTGACTGTAGCACATGGATTTAACATGGATATTTGAGCTTTTATAACTTAGCGATGTTTACTGTCGGAAAAGCGCGTAATATGCCAAAAGTTTTGAAATTGTGTACGAAAGAAGTGTACAACTTGCACGTCTCAGCATATAAATATTCTTTGCCTGATTTACACAAATCTGTCCCACTCCTAAAATCATGCTAAATTGGCAGCAACACATGAATTTAAGTTGATTTTCATTCAGCATACAGTGAAATATCAACAATCATTAACACATATGTTGAGTTTAGATGAAATTTGACATAGGCAGTTGCCCCACTTTTGCATTCATAACCGTCATCAGTCTTGTTAGGCAGCTGATCAATCGTTGGTGTCAATGTGTTCAGGATCAGCTGAGCCCAGCATTCGATTAGCACACGTTTTAGCTGGTCAGTTACTAAAATTTTGTGACCATGATATTTTGTGCAATGCCCCCACAGTTAATCATTTAAGCATAGTTTAAGAACTGTACTTTTTGCGAGACACTACTGTATGTAGCAAAACAGAAACACTTCACAATAACGCACTATAAAACTTCAATGTTGACACCAACACAAAATGAATATATAGTAAAAATTAAAATAGTTATGACATAAACGTGGAAAAACTCATGTAGTCATCAGCAACGTCATCAGGCTGGAAAAACCCACAGACCCAGTAAAAGTGAAAGTGAAACTAGTTACCAGGAGCCCCGCAGTCGCAGCAGATCTGGTTGCCAGGCAGTCGTCGGACCTGTTGTAGTATGGTGCGAGTGAGTTCTTTTACGCTCTGGTTGTACGGACTTGACTCCGAGTTTGATGCATCGCCGAAAGCTTTCATCAACACCTGTTCTTTGGCATTGTTCAATACAGATATCCACCTACACACACACACACACACACCAGTGTAACACAAACATGTTCATCAACACCTGGTCCTTGGTGTAATTAAACACAGACGTCCACGTACACACTAGCATAACACAGGCTATGTCACTAGACTTCACACAAATAATGTTGGACTTATGGTCAAGAGGTTTGACCACCAGTCACACCAAGTTGCTATCAAGTGCTGACTGTCTACAGACAGGAAAACAAAAACATTTCAATATACAACCAACAGCAAGGTCCTTCGATCCATCTGGGATACACAAATCATGTACCAGCCTGCTTGGCTGGGGAGGGGGGGTGAAATAGGGTGCACTCACCTGTGTCAGGTGGCACGTAACACTGTGTGATCACATACGGCAGGTGATGCTCCACATCCACAACTGTGAGATGGGTTTAACATCGAAAACTATACTCTCTAAACTTTCTCAAGATTGCATCACTATATACAATGCATCATCAACACCGGCATGAGACTTGTGAACACTGCACAGACTACATTCACATGTAGTGCAACTGATGTGCAAAAATGGCCCAAGTGCTTCTGTTGACACAACTACCGGCACTAAGGACTAAAAGATGAATCCATGCAAACAAACAAACACATGCACTTACGTTTCCATGTCCTGTGTGTCTTCACCCTGAAAGTGATACGTCCGATTTTCTGCAACCAACCACAAATACATTATCATCAATGGTGCAATCAGTGGTGCAATGTTATGGGTTGCACTTGCAATCACACAGTCATAGTTTCGAGTCCGAATAGGGTCACTATCAATGGGCTATTTACCTCTGGGATTGGTGATTACAGAAGTAAAGAGAACCAACCATGCATGCCACTCAGCCTTCGATCCCTCTGGGGTAGGCAAATTGAGTACCAACCTGGTTGGCTCGAGTTAACGTGGAACACGTTCACCTGTGTCTTGTGGGGTGTGTGATCCTGTACAACAGACAATGCTCCATAGGCTATAACTTTTGACAGAAATTTCCCGTGACAAGCTATATGCGCCATTAGCCTTCAACTGGTCTCTGCATTATCAGCAAAAGTTACATGCAGTTTTTAATGCCTACCAAGGTATGTTGCAGTCAACAGTACCTATAGCCTATGGAGCATTGCCTGTCGTACAGGATCACACACCCCACCAGACATGCAGTTGGTGGCGTAGCATAGTGGTTAGAATGTCGGTCCTGGCCGGCGGACTTTCCTTATCCTGCACTAGACTGATGGATGGCTGCTTGACCACTTTGCGGGTACGGTGTCCGCTATCAGTCAACCAACAAGGCCAACTCAGCCTGCCATCCCTCCGGGGTCGGTTAAATGAGTAGTAACCCATTATATGGGTTACAGAAGGTGCGGACCTTTGTACAGCAGACTGGGCTGTCTGGCCGGCCGGTGCGCCAGCCTGCGTGTGCGATCGATGGCTCTGGTTAGTGATGAAAAGCGCATTAGGGGTGTACGTCGTACACGACGATGCGCTATACAAATTGACAACCTTTACCTTTACCTTTAGATAAGATCTGCCATCAGACAGTTCCTCACTGATCTGCTATTTAAACTACAAACACTTTGCTGTTAGGCCCTCACTAAGTGAGTCTGATGGCTTGGAACTCATAACTAGACCCTCTCCATGCTCCAGCAGTGGCTTAAGTATAGTTTAAAAGATTTAAGCACAGTTTAAGAACTGTATTTTTTGCAAGACACTACTGTATGTAGCAAAACAGAAACACTTCATCATAATAATGCATTACAATACTTTAATGTTGACACCAACATAAAGTGAATTCGTCTCACAAAAAATGTCTGAAACTGAGTGTCTGAAACCAACTTGAGCTGGAGATTAAGTCAAAACATTTCTTCGTAGCATCATCAACAACCAGCTGCCAGCAAACACAACAACAATCAGTCATAGATCACAATCAATCAACAAGAAATTTGAGCTAAGGCTCACGAGACACGCGAAAGCCTATAGCAGTTCCTGTTCGCAAACTGTCAGTCTATCTCCAGCTGTTTTCACAGAAGACTGGCCAACAACGGTAGAATAACGACTTTTACAGGGGTACCGCTCTTTGATGCCCTCGTGTGCAGGTTTCCTTGAACCTAGGAAATCGAGACTTAGACCGTCGAAATCTACGTTCAATGCTAAAAATTTCATATGCAGCTTGTCTATGTCTATCTCAATTGGTTTCAGCACAATTCGCTCTTGAAATGTCTTGCAGCCCAAAATCGCCCAAAAAATCCATAAAAACCCCTATTTAAGCGTTCAAGGTCATCCAAGGTCATTGAAATCGATGGCAATCGAGAGCCAGTGTACGACTTCCTATTAGTGATTAATAGTAACCTAGGCCCTGTCTCGCACCGTTACTGAGATACAGCGAATTATTGGCCAAAAATCACAAATTTTGCCCACCCCCATCTCATTTAGCACCCTCGTTCAGGGTGACGGACAGACGGACAGACAGAATTGTGATGGCTAAGACGCGCTGAAAGCAGTAGCTACTTTCACGCATAAAAAAACACAAATTGCAGCTATCAATCATCATCTTAACCAGATATTTTTAACATAATACTCTTTTGCAAACTGCTGCTAGATAGTCATATTAGTAATATCTGTGTGCTGACTGCTACGTAATTAATTTCCCACCCAAAATGCCACTATCATAGCATACCCACAACTGTAGGAAGTCTAATTTGCAAAAAAATTACCACCATTTTCTGATCATAAAAAAATTAAGTGGCAATGACGACCACAAGAAGCCAATCTGTGCTGTGGCCATTCTCCCTTGCTGGCATGATATCTACTACACAGCATCAAATGCCACGACTCAGTCATCTATCCTAACTGCAACAGCACCAAAACAGCCAAAGACTTGGTCTTCCAGTGTCCAGCACATGACCATATTTGGACAGAGAGACATGGCAAGACCTAAAAGTTTCAGCCAATCCACAACACCTGTAGAATTTCCTGCAAAAAACTGGGGAAATGACCACTTCCCCAACTGAAAATGAGAGAGGAAGAAATAGAGAGCTGCGCCAATTTGAGCTCAGTTGGTTGTTTATAAGCAGGGGGACTTGAGTAATTGTCTTACCTTCACTTGACATGTGAGAAGGTTCAGCTTCACTGGCTCCTTTGTTATCTGCATTATCAACCACATCATACTCAACGCTGATAATTCTCAGCTTTCGTTTGCCATTTGGTGGCGTAGCATAGTGGTTAGAATGTCGGTCCTGGCCAGCGGACTTTCCTTATCCTGCGCTAGACTGATGCATGGCTGCTTGACCACTTTGCGGGTACGGTGTCCGCTATCAGTCAACCAACAAGGCCAACTCAGCCTGCCATCCCTCCGGGGTCGGTTAAATGAGTAGTAACCCATTATATGGGTTACAGAAGGTGC
>Ga0209367_1010407_pt1 | contig 12476 bp, 4 predicted proteins | sample WorMetLIZISLAND2_FD_187412 | JGI IMG/M metagenome (GOLD analysis project Ga0209367, IMG submission 187412) | Marine gutless worms symbiont microbial communities from Max Planck institute for Marine Microbiology, Germany - Olavius geniculatus... ... | reverse complement strand
TTGTCAAGGCAATCGTTCTGTAGTTGCTGCATTCCATAGCACTGCCTTTCTTATGTAGCAGAACTAGAACTGACTTTTTCCATTCTGTAGGCGCGATACCCGTCTTCCACGCTTTGTTACACAGCTTGTTACACAGCTGGTGTATTTCTTCTATCAAGTGTGGTCCGCCGTGTACCTTGTACCTTGTAGGTTACTATTTATCACTAATAGGAAGCGGCATACACCGTTTCAGATGAGATAAAAAGCATCAACTTTGGATGACCTTAAAGGTCACCAACAACCAGTACGGTCGGCTATCTTAGCGACAGCTGGGTTTCTTGTTTCTGGCATCTTTTGAGTACCAGGTGGTCCTATGACTGAGCACAGGTCAAACTACCGACACGTAGAGCTCGCTCGATCTGTAAAGGTAAGTCCATCACAACAGACCTGCACGTGTTAACCAACCGTTGAGTTTTTACGTCACCGCTGACGCTGCTGCTGCTGCTGCGGCTGCTGTAAATTTGCCACTTTGTATTATAAGTAACGAGTGCAACCTGTAGGCCTACAGATGCTGCCACACGTCTTCTTGGAATGTTGTACCGTGGAACGTATACCTCACTGACTCAGTGGCGTTACCAGAAATGTGGATTGCAGGGGGGCTCGCCCAGCCCCTCCCCTTTCGTCCCTCCCCATTTTCACTCCTTTTTCTTTTTTCCTTACTCCTCCCGCTTTTCCCTTTTTCCATTTTTTCCTCTCTTCCCCTTCTTAGAAGTAGGACCCCTGAAATCTAGGTAGGGATCAGGGGAAGCGCTGTAATCGAATTTGCTGCATTGTACATTTATAATACGAGATCCGGTGGCAACATTTTAATTTATTTTCTTCTAATCAACTGACCAAATTGGCACATGTAGCTTCCGGTGGCGAATTTTTTCCCGTTTAACCAGTTTGTTTTTGCTTCATATGTAGGCCTACATGACGAAAATCTATTCGTCACCAGCAGTAGAAAAATAATAAAGTAACACGACGAAATAAGTGATAAAAATAAAATACAAAAACTAAACTAAGCCTTAACGATCTGTACAAGAACGATAACTCACTTCACGATAGGCATACACAAGAAATCATAAACTAAATTTCTTTTTTCCATATTATAGTTTTTCTTGGATTTCCACGCTACAGATCGTACAGTATACGGACGGCCGTTGGACGGGTGTCGTTCGTTTGGTCATACTTGAGTGCACACATGAAGTTAACGGCAGCCCGTTGTAGGCCTACCACTCCAGACATAATGCTATATGCCTAGAGGTAGGCCCTAAGCATCATAAAGAGTCAGCGTGGAATAATGTTGGAAAGTGATCCGGCGGTCCAGACGATAATTAAAACAGCGTGCTTATCACGTTACGTGCGGTGCTTTGACACCATCGTTTGGTCCGACCCGACACCAAGGACGCAAGACGCTCTTTATTTTATGTGGCTGGTTTCTCGGTTGATCTACTCTGTTACGTAGAATGATAAATCGTTTTGCCAACCGTCTCATTTTCGCCGTTTTTCTCGCTTTCACAACCGGTGGCGTATTCAACAGATCCTTGTGCCTGAAGTTTATTTGGAAGTGCAGAAAATAAATTCAACAAATAAGAACAATTAATGATAAAAGAAAGGGTTTGAGGTGAGCATTTCCAAGGCCAAGGCCAATACGCAATTAAGTACGTAACGTAAGTATGACAGTTTCATACTGCAGCCAGTTTAATTCTATTTAAACCATTTCAGTGCTTTTAGTTTTAAAGCTTCAGAGTAGTTAGTTCAAAGGCTAATGACTGTAGAGACCAAAGCGCCGAGACCAAGGTCAAGGCCAAGGTCAAGGCCAAGGTCAAGGCCACGATTTTTTCGACCTTGAGAACTGTCTTTGAGGCATTGACCGTTCTCGAAGTTTTCATCTTGCGTGCGATGTGTCTTCTGTCCGTCGACAGTAACGCATGTATTGTGGCTAAACGGTAGGTTTTATCGGAAAACTCAGTGAACGATTAGTTAGCCCGGTGTCACGGCTTATCGCGTGCAAAATTTCAGGCGGCACGGTTGCCTCACCCTAGCGATAGCTGGGCTTGTTTTTACATTTCTCACAATACGCCACTGTCGACGACAATCTGTTGTTTGCGTTATCTTCTTCTCCGTCTGCCGTCGCTGTATATCAACTCTCGTGTCACGTTGGACAGCAATAATTTTGTTTTTTTTTGCACTTTATGCCTCCACCCTCTTTCCGTCGGTGGGTGGAGTCTGGTGCGTTATGTTTCCATTTCGTCCGGCCATGCGAAACGTACATCCGTATCGGATGATGTTTTTTGAGATATTTGTTGCATGTCTCCGGTGGATTTTACTTTTACCGGCAGCGGTGCATCTTGGGATGGACTGAGATGTTCGAAATCAAAAGGTTCACGGTCGCAGCTTTGGAATTTTTAATGGCGGATTTTGAGTTTAAAGAAACTTTTTATGCAGGACGTGTATTGCTAAGTTTCTTGAAAATATAATTTACAAAAAAGTTGTTGCTCCAATTTTCAACCAGAGTTTCCTAACTGAATAAAATAGCTTAGGCTGATATGCACATTTTAATCTGCAGAACGTGGCAAACAATTCAGCAGTTTTGTTTTTTTTAATGAAATTTTCGTCGTAAAACTTTCACCGAAATTGTGCCTCAAAAACGTCAGTCCGGGAAAAAGAAAATCTCACGAATTTTCCATTTCGGTATATCCACGAGCAAGTCGACATGCAAATCTATTAGAGCTGGCTGATGTTATTAGCAGCCTCCAATGCGTGCTGCAGTGTCATTACAAGGTAACATCCGGTGCGTTCTGGCATAGGCCTATATGGCGTATAAGTAAATTATCATTTCGGTAATTTAGCACTCAACACCGTCTGCGAGCGTAATCTCAACATGCGGCGAGATGTGTGTTCACGATGGACGACACGATGTGCGATGCGGCCTGCATTCTGTGGACAGTTTTAAGGCGCGTACAGAGCGACGTAACTGAACTGAACTGAACAGAACTTAAGTGACGCGGTTTAGTTTCTTTGACAAACTAACTAATGGACGAACAGGGCGAGCCTATTGGTCATTCGCTTACGCGTACGTGACTACAGTCACGCGTCATCGACGCCGTTAGACGGTGTCTACTGTAATGCGTTACTGCTTGCCCATTGGTCACTGTGTCAGTTCAGTTCAGTTTCGTTACGTTGCTCTGTACGCATCCTTAGGTGGCCCTTCGCTGAAAGCTGTAGTAGAATTACCGGCTATCGCAGACCGTGCGTTGTCTGTCTGTTCGTCCGTCCGTCCTTCAGCCACATTCGTGCTCCTTGCTAAATCCGTTGGACAGAATGGGATGCCATTTGACATGAACACTCGTGGTATTTATTGTATTAGACAGGTGCGCTGGTCCCCAACGTCATGGGAGATTTGAATGGAAACGGGCGGAATCTCCAGTCAAACTTTGCATCGCAAATTATGGCCAAACCGACGTGTGTTGACTTTGTGACCTTGACTTTTCTGACTTTGCGCCGCTGCACAAGTTTTCCATATTATGGCAGCTCGCGAATGCAATAGTTTACACTGCTACGTTTAGTAAAAGCATGCGGCCGTCTATGTCAGTTATAGTAGATTTTTTTTATCTTAGAACGGTGAATGTTATGATGTTGAACTTTGACCCCACTGACCCAAAGTGACACGGCCGATTGTGGTTTTCATATAAGACCAAAAGGAAAAAAATGCGAAGTTCCGAGTTCTTTCCATTTCCGAGCTAAAAGCTTCCACCTATGGCAGACAAACAGACAGACAGACTGACTGACTGGATACTGCAGTGCATAATATGGTCACAGTAGATTGGGCCGCCTATCAAAATGGTGCATAATAGCGGCGTACAACAAAACGGTTTGGCGCCTAAACAATACAGCAGTTCGGAGAAATCCCGATTTCTCCGAATTATGCATAAACGGGCGAAAAATCTGGCGATATAATATATGCAGGTGCTTCTATAGGTGCGTTAACCTGTGTCGGGTGACACGTAGATAAAACCGTGATCTCATATGGCAGGTGGCACTCTGCAGTTTTAACCACCTTTTTAACTTTAGGATGAACGGTGCTTTAGAATTCTTCTGGGTTGCCTGTCAATCGCAGGAGTGCTGGTTGAGATAAGTGACGGATCGTCGAAACCGTCAAAGCCCTCATTATCTTGTCACCCATCTTTATCCATTTTTCGTTGACTTCTTAAGTTCCAGTACAGCCTCTCTGAAGTCGGAACTGTTTTCTTGGGCTCGTTGTGTTTTTGTCTATTTTCCGTGTTGTTTTTGTTTCGTGCGTTAGACTAAAAAGCCGATTAAGCCCAAATTTCCCCTCGGACATTGTCACGGACTATGACGCAAACATCCCGACATGTCGAGATGGTTTGCGTCCACGACTTTCTCCGCGGGGAAGTTTCGGTGATAATCGGCGTATGGGAGTTTGGGCTTTAGGTCTACATCGCAAACGGTCTATTGAGCGTAATGGCAGTTCATCAAAAACTGAACCATTTCAGTTCAGGTCAGTTACGTTACGTTGCTCTATACTCGCTTTAAGAGCGCGTGGATGCCGTGGCTGCATAATCACTTCATTATTAATGACGCAGACGATTACAATGTAGGTGGCGTTCATAACCGATGTAGGCCTATATCATCCTGTCCGCGCACCTGCTTACACTAATTACGTCATTGAATGGGCGAGATAGCGTATATGCTGAGTTTTTCGCAGAATGAACAGCTCTCGCAACGGTGAACGGCCGTATTCACTATTCCCTAACCCTAACTCTAACCCTGTCTAGAGTGGTATAACGTGTTGACAACCAACCGGTGCAGTCAAGGGTGACCAAACGAACGACAGCGTAGACCACACGACCGACTGACGGCCAGCGTGGAATTAGTGTCGGTTAAACCACCGTCTGAAGTTTGTTAAACTTATCCCACTCCAGACCTTGGCTTATAGCCTACACGTATTTAGCGCTGTTATTTCAACGGCGATACTCTGCTTAGATGTCTTTTGATTATCTCTTATAGCAACACAACGGCTAAGTCATAACAGAGTGGGAAACGCTCTGTGAGTCATATGCATATTTGCTGTAAGTTTTGGGTGACCGCAAACTTTCTCGCAGTTCATTGTCTGTTTCGTCTAGATGTCTTCGCCATTCGTTTGTCATTGAGTTGGCGGAATCAGCGGGCGTAGGCTATGACATGTAGGCCTATGCATTGTAGGCCTATAGGCGCTTGAATGATTTGTGACGCTTTTCTGTCGTACCGTTTTGTTCGCATGGGTGACCGGTCCGCGCGGCCCCGGGGTTGCTTTAGTACTTTCTGACGATTAGTAGTCGCATTGACTTTATTAATGTGCCATCTCTGAACTTCATGAAGGTGTTTGCTTTGCCAGTCATGCCGCCGACTGGCCGTTTTCGTGTCAAGTTTATTGGACACGAATTTATGGCCCCGAAGATATGCACGTGGCTTATTTAGATCAAGATTGCGACAAAGGAAATAATGGGTGCTCCGCTGTTTAATTTTACCTCTAAATTCCTTATCTCGAAGCTACGTAACGTCACCTGCCATATAGAATCACAAAGCGTTACCTGCCAGGTGAAAACGCTCGCCTTAATTCCAACCAGACAGGTCAGACAGATACTCAATTTACCTCTCTCGAAGACAGTGGCGTAGCCAGAAATTTTGATTGAGGGGCCTCGTCTTCCTTTCCCTCTTCTCCTTTTCCCCTTTTGTCCCTCCCCTTCTTTTTCTTCCCCTTTTGCCTGATCCCTCCTTTCCCGTACCCTCCCTGTTTCCTTTCCCCTCCCTTTCCTTAGAAGTAGGACCACTAAAATCCAGCTAAGAAGTCTGGCGGAGCCCCAGTCGAAATCGAATGTGGTACATTTTTGTTTTAAAAGATGAGATCTGGTGGCAACAATTTTAATTATTTTCCCGAAAATAAACTGACTAAAATGGCAAATTTTGTGCAGTTTATACGTATGCTTATGTTTTGTCCGAATGATTGGGGGGGGGGTGGACCCCTCCTTGGCTGCTCGAAGAGACGGAAGGCTGCGTTGACCTTGGTCGGTTGTTATATACTAAAATGGTTTATCTGAGCGCATACAGTCACCCGTCCAGATAGTTTTAGTAACCACTTGATAGCGAACCGACCGGAAGTCGAACCCGTGCACGATTTTTTTATGCTAAAACAAAAAAAGCCACTAAAATAGCACTGCAGTGTGCAGACGGTATAATAAAAAGGGATCTGACAAAACGGCCAAACTGTGGAGCGATCACAAAATGCAGTGATAAGAAAGCCCAGCTGTCGCTAGGGAAGACGCGCTACAGCATATACAGTTCCTGTTGCAGTACCGACCTTCAAGGCTATCGAAGGTCAATGATTTTCATGTCATTTGAAAGCTAATATGAGACTTCTTCTTAGTGATTAATAGCAACATTGGTCGTATCTCTCACTGTTTCCCATATACGGCCACTTATAGCTTAAACATTCGATTAAAAATTGTGGCCGAACCGATGCAGATGGAGACATGGTTATTATTTTGACAGTCTATATAGGAAGTCGTCAGCGTCCTATCCGATGGTATTGTCGCCGACCCCTTACTATTTACCGTTTAGCCGCAATACATCCGTGATAGATAGACGACGGACGGACGGACGACAACCGTACCAAAGACGCCTACAGCATAGCTGTAGCGCGTCAAAAATCATGGCATGTTTGAGCTTTCTGCGTTTTTTCGCAGTGCCTGCTGCAGGCGTTGTGGCTTTGCGGCCTTGTGGCAACGAATTGCTTTAACCTTTGACCTCGTCTTGTATCAGCCTGTCTGCCATGATGGGCAGCTTGTGTATCAGTTTCCATCGACCATCTTGTCAGTGGCGTGCCAAAAATTTCAATTGAGGGCCTCTTCTCCCTGTCCCTCCGCTTCCTTTGTCATTTTTGTCCCTTCCGTATTTTCTGTTCCCTTTTTACTTCTCTCCTCTTTTTCTTTAGAAGTCGGACCCCTTAAAACCTAGCTAGGGAAATCGAATTTGGTGCATTTTAGCTTTAAAAGATGAGATCTGGTGAGAACAATTTTGATTATTTTTTCGAGAATAAATTTGGTGCATATCAAACGTAAGCTTATGTTTTGTCTGGAGGATTGGGGGCCTGGCCCTCTTGAGCCCCCCCCTTGCCTACGCCACTGAGTCTTGAGCAGTCATCATCAGTCTCCGCTGTACAGTAGCGTCGCTTTATCATAACGCCGTTGCTACTACTGCTGCTACTGCTGCTGATAATAGCACGCGCTGTGATGTCCGATGCACTGCGCGTAAACTAGGGTTGGGCTGTGGTTCGCGGCGTTTTTTTCATTGTACAGATTTCAATCAGTAGGCCTACTGTTTCCGTCGGACCTGTAGGGCCTATTCCTGCAGTCGGCTATCCGGTTGAATTTCGGCCGAATAACCCGGCCCGGCGTAGAGTAACTTCGTTGATCGGATAAAACGCGTTACCGCTACGCCAAGCCATCAACCAGCTTATTTTCGTTAATTTAGTCAGGGAAAAGGTCCTCGATGACTGTTTTAAGCCCCGAAGACAGCTCGAGAACAAAAATCATGGTTTCGACCTTGAAAATACTGGCTTCGAACCCGTATTTGGTGGCGATAGCAGGCGACAATTAGTGCTGGCGATATCTAGAGCAGTTGTTATCACTTGTAAGCTTATATTAAAGGGAACTAAAAACATTGTCGGCGTCTCTGTAAGTATATCCTATCGCACCACCGATGCATTGCAGCGCAGCCGTGGCGGGAGTATAATGTAGCATATACACTACGTACGACTTAATTCATAATTATTTCCTCTTTATGACGGTGGCGATTGTTGACCGTACCGATTAGTGGCAATATACTGAAATGACAGCCGTGACGGAAAACTAGCGAGCCCCGCTCCCAAGAAGTAGAAAACGATCCAACTCTAACTGAAGTTGATTGATAGGCCGGTGGGCAGATAGACAGAAGTCGTACACACGTTTACACCGACGTAACTTAACTGGATTTGTCGGCACCCCGCTTGCCAGGCAGCTTATTCGCCTGTCTGCCTATGATAACACCGTCATTATACGTTACCGCAGACTCCATTCTGTATAGCCCACTACAGCGCCTATAGAAGTTCAGACAGGGGCGTCCATGCCCCCTAAGTCCGTGGAGCAAGTTTCCCCTTCTAACTCAAGGTGAAGTGCCGCAGCCGCCGAGAACAAGGCGCCGTAAGGGGATGTGAAATGGGGAGGGGGTTTCCATTTCAGCTAACTAGAGGATATGAAGGAGCGTTTTAAGCTCCCCAAGTGGGGTCCGGTGCAAAAATGTGGTGCAGAACACTTCTGTTTGCAAGATATGAAGTCATGAAGTCATGAGAACCGCGTCTTACAGAAATGCAGAATTATAATAATATTCAACTTTACCCCTTCCTCTAATTTCCCAAATTACTTTCCCCTCATTTTTTTCTTGGAGCATTTGCTTCAAGTTTTATATTGTGTAGACGCCCCTGAATTCAGGAACTCAGTTTAAAGAACCGCATCATAAGTATGCTATTTTCGCAATTTTCGACTGCAGTCGTGCGCCATAAAGTAAACGACGCTGTAGTCCATTCGATCTGAGCGCGGTTTAATTACGATACCGCACTGTCTGGAGTGGTATAAGTTTCTACTGCGTACTCGCTTACCCACTCCAGCAGTGCGGTATTCAGTATGCATAATTATAATGATTTTTGCTTATCGTTTAAGCTGCGGTTGATTATTATCGTATTACATATATATTTGCCGCGTGCTTCGTGCTTTGCCATTTTGTGCACTCAGCCCAACCATTTTGGCGGATTTTTTTTTCTATTTCTCCGCCTCCGATATACTTATCGGTGGACGCATTGGGCCTATGTTTGCGGACTATTTGTGCCTCTCAATGGAGTGCCGAGTTCAGGGTTCTGCCAGTCACGCTTGCGCTATAAGGGGGAGGGAGCGATAAAGTGAAACAAAAGCCAAACGAAAACTAGCATGTCGTTTTGTTTTTTGACTGATGTAAGCACTGGCAAAACTGCCGAAAATAATCGCATGCGAGTTTAGACTTATCTGTGTGTTTTTGTGAGCCGATCGTATTTAAGTTATGGTCGAGCTTATGGCATGGCTGTCGTCTGTCCATCTGTCTGTCTGTTGCGGATGTATTGTGGCTAAATGGTAAGTCGCAGGGGGTCGACTATGGTACCAGCGGATAGGACGCTTTCGACTTCCTATAGGCTGTCAATAGTAACCATATCTCCATCTGCAGCGGTTTGGCCGAAATTTTTAATGGAAAGTTTCAAGCTATAAAGTTACTATTGATCTCTAATAGGAAGTGGCATACGCTTTTTCAGATCAAATAAGACTCAACGACCTTGGATGACTTTGAAGGTCACTGACAACCAGTACGGCCGGCTATCCTAGCGACAGCTAAGCTTCTTGTTTTTCAACGGCGACGACGAGGTAAAAATGCACATTATCAAAAGTACACAGTGAGCATTTTTGATAAGCTTATACTACAAGCGTTTGCATTATTTTGCACATCGCACACGGACATACGTCAGTACTCAGTATAGGAGGCCTAGCGGTTAGCGTATATCGAAGATGAAAGCTACTGCAACCGTGCGTCGTCAAACTGTCGCAAGTTTAATTCAACGAACTACAGTATATTTCTACTCTGTCTGCGATGATTTAATACATTACAGTGCCACTGTGTGAAGCCAACCGGTGCTTAAAATTCCGCCTCAGTTCCACGCAGAGCCTACTACGTGTATAGAGGAATACGATACCTTGCGTCCAAGACACTTGGCTTCAAGCGAGCTTTGCTGCATGCTTACTTTAACCCTTTAACTGCACTATTTTAGCAGGCCTGCTAATTTTGGGTTTTTTTACTGTATGAATTTTAGCAGTGTATTTTATTAGCCACGTTTTTAGCCGACCGTACTTATGTAACGGTCGAGCTATTGGCATGGTTGTCGTCCGTCTGTCCGTCGTCCGTAACGGATGTATTGTGGCTAAACGGTAGATCGTAAGGGAAAACTTCCTGCGCGAATCATTAGTCCTGTACCTTAGACCTAGACAAGCAAAATTGCAGCGATGTAGTGCAAGGGAAACATTTTCAATTGGGGTTAAATTGAGGGTGTAGGAAATTCAATAGAAAACTGGCCATATTTCGGAAACGGTAAGATAGGTTACGGCCAAGGTTATTATTGATCACTAATAGAAAGTGAAAGTGGCATACGCCCCTTCAGAATAAAAAAAAATTATGAACTTTGGATGACCCGGAAGGTCACTGACAACCAGTACGGTCGGCTATCGGTTATCCTAGCGACAGCTGGGCTTCTTGTACTGTGTTTTTACAGTGTAGTGTGCGTTTCTGTCGAAGTGCATTAAGGATAAGATTTAAGGCGTAAATGGAGACTTCCTTGCGATCCCTAGGTGACGGCATCATTTCCGACGGAGTTTGGAAACTCTGGTCGCTTTTACCTTGTAATTCTCGCCCGCTTCTTGACGCAGTTTTGCTACAATATTGCAGTGAAAGTTGCAGGAGTGTTGTAGAAACGTTTCAGCTTGATGTCGGCAGCGTTGATGCTGTAGCGGCCAGGGTTGGAAAAGTTGTCCGAAAAAACCTAGGTTTTTTAGGTTTTAAAACATTTTATAAACCTTGAAAGTCCAATTTTTAGAGATTGTTTTATACTCAGTGTGGCATTTGTTAATATTTGAATCGTGATTTTTATTACTTCATCTGGCTACAATTTATGCAAAACAATCTGATTGTGTGACGGACAGAATGTATAAGATGTTTTTCCTGGGTCGTAATTTTGTGTACCGTGCTCATTGGAACTAAACTAGAAAAAATCTTTGAAAAACCTTTTAAAAACCTGAAATCTATTTTTTTAGAAAAACCTATGGTTTTCAGCCATAGTGGCGGCGTTAGAAGGGTTAAACGAGCTTACGTGCATGGTGATGGAGTGAGAGCTTTAGATTTATGCCGTCGGTTTCCTTTGAGCTACAACTGATGGCCGTTCGTTCGCCGTCTGGTAAAATATGCTGCGTCTGCGCCAGTAGGACTGACTACGACTTAAGTGCTGTGGATCGAGACGTTGGTCTGTAATTGAAACCGGGCACCAACATCTATAGCATAGTACGCGAAGTCTATAAAAAGCACGGACGACAAAGTTAACTATAGGGAAGTGTATATTGGGCTTTGAACAATGCATTTATTTGTTGATCAACAAAAAAGGAACAAAATTACAGAGAACAAGATGGCGTTTTGTTCATTATGCCATCCAAACCTGGGTCGAAAGATAGATAGGCCACCGAATTTATGTCATATTGACAGATTTGCGTAATGCTTTCGCCTGCACATCGTCTGGAAACTGAGCAATATGGAGTAATTATGAAAGATTCCCACCGCACCTGAAACGCGTCGCTGCACTACCTTGTGAAGTATAAATTTCAGAATATTACTTTCAGTGTGCTGATGAATTGATGACGCTTATTACACTGAGTGACTAATTGCAATTCATGTTTTCAAATATTTATGTTTCACAAGGTAGTGTAGCGACATTAGCCTACTGACAAATTTTACTTATAATGTTCTGCTGTGCGACTGAAGCAAAAAGCACCTATTTGTCCGTGCAGGCAATTATAGGCAGTTAAGGAAGGTCCTTTTCTTCGCCGGCAGTAACCTATTGCATTTTTAAAGTCATATACGTACTTAAGTTCTATTTAAGTTACTAATCTGATTTCACGCACACAGGCCACTTTATAGTTCACAGCATTAATTTTTCACAAGATAGGCCTAGTGCAGAGACGCATTTGAGCTGTGGTGGACACTTTATTGCAAAGTTTTATTGCAAATTTTTCGCTGAATCTGTCAGCGAAAAAATTTCGAAAATCGGCCAGTCTCGCCAAAATATATGTCCTACGCTCTACCGTAATCGAAGTGATTGTTTTTTTATGGGACAGGGTATTATATCGATCAGCCTATCTAATTACGCTCTAGTTGATTTTTTTGTACTAAATTACAATGTCTGTGCTATGCACTCGAGTCGTATAACGTATTGGCCAAGCTAACGACAATTAGTCTCCGCGGCTTAGCGTTATGTTAGAATAGCGTGCAAGCCAGCAATATATTCAGTTATATTAGATCTATAGGAACTGATGCCACGATAGATACGTATAGACCCACTGTATCACACAGTATGCGGTTTACTATATGGGTTTACTATATGCTGTGGTCAATGATGATTGGCATGGTGAACGTCTGGTGTGAACATAATGGAGATACTTTCTCTCATAGCATAGTTCCCACGGACAGTTATTATTGTGCTAACTATTAACTTTACGTCTGATAAGTCCCATATATATATATATATATATATATATATATATATATATATATATATATATATATATATATATATATAT
>Ga0209367_1010404_pt1 | contig 12477 bp, 7 predicted proteins | sample WorMetLIZISLAND2_FD_187412 | JGI IMG/M metagenome (GOLD analysis project Ga0209367, IMG submission 187412) | Marine gutless worms symbiont microbial communities from Max Planck institute for Marine Microbiology, Germany - Olavius geniculatus... ... | reverse complement strand
CACAAGGTGGCGCCATGCTACTATCGTTATGCGATCCAGATAGAGAATTTGGTATTTGTATATTAACTTAGCGTGAACACCCCAATTTTCAGCTAAACTACTGAACCGGAACTGCTATAGGCTTTCGCGCTTCTCGTGAGCATTAGCTCAGATTTCTTGTTAACAAAAAAATGAGACGGGGAGTCTCCGCTCCCTGTTCCTGTTGTCTATGCTACTGCACCGACACCAAAAGAAGAATAATGTCTTGCACTATGATAGTTCAGTGAACAAGGAAAGGCTGTTGAAGCTGAGCTGAAAATGCATTAGTTTCACACTATTTAAAGTAACTGATTTTCTATTTTTTTCTGTCATGAAGATAACAAAGCAGTATGCAAAGTCAAAATAACGTTTTTATACAACAGTAAACTGTAAACAAGATTTGCAACGCTTAATTATTAGCCAGAAACATGGTGACGGTGAAATGTGCAGCAACAGATTGCTTGTTATCAAATATTGCGGCGACAGCAGGCATTTCCCGCGCATGCAATGTCACTGTGAAAACACTATAGCCTCGGTTATTTGTAGACATGTGAATAATGCCTTCAAAAAGACTGCAGCTGGAGATGAAATACTCGGAATCGTTTGAAGAAACTCCTTTGCTGGTTGCCGTCATCACTTACATTTCGTACGCCATACTGATCGTCTTTGGTCATATTCGTGAACTTCTTCGCAAATGCAGCCTTGAGAAAGTTCCAGTTGCAAGAGAATACCTTGGAGAGGTGAGCGCATAACAGGTGCCTATACATAACATTGCTGTGTATGTTTGCAAGCTGTTGCAAGTAGAACATTCATATCTGCAGGATTTTTACAAGCACAAATAATTTGTTGATTTTGTATCCATGTAATGAATTTATTGTTTTCAGGTTTTATGTCAATATTTCTTTTCGCTATGTTAGGAACGTAGCACGCATCAGTAAAAAACCAGCATGTTTAGTTCTGCTCTGCTGCTACCTGCAATGCTGTTAGGGTTGGGTGCCGTTGTACCAGAGTTTTGAAAGTTTCTACACAAGAAACATCTTACGACGTGCAAACGACACCTTGAACCGACCGTTGTGCAGTGCTCCTGGTGCTTACTGTGATGTGATGGATCGCACCTCTGCAGATCATGGATGGACATTTCAGTAAGCTTTAGCTAAGCTTCAACTTTGCTTGTGTCTGTGTCTTACTGATGGGTAGGGCCCACAGTTTTCCGCGGCAAATTTTGCCAAATTCCGCAGACAATTTTGCAGAATTCCGCAGCTCATAGCGGCAAAATTGTTCTAATGCTAACCGCGGCCTTACGTTTGTGAGTAAACTAAGCCCTATCTTGTCAAAAAACTTTAGTTATCGAAAGTTGATGTGCTCAGTTATGCTAGCAACATTCAAAGAAAATTATCAATTTTTTTTCTAAAAGTGCACTCTGTCAAGTCAAATTGTGTTAATTTGTGATTGTGTGCCGCATTGCAATGGCTATTAGTATGGCTCACAGTTTTAAGCACTTCGGTTTGAACTTTGATTCTTTCGATGAGTCTATTTAGACTAATTAGGTCTATAGTTAGTCAGTTTGGTTTATTGTTGTTGCGGTTTCATGCTGGCCGAGGTCGGTAGGTTTCAGTTTGGTTTTGGGGGAAAACCACAGTTTCGCTTCCGTTACATGCATGCGGTCAGTCTGTCACCAAGCAGACACTACACGCCAACCAGTCTAATCCCATAAGTAAGTTAGCACCGGTAAGTAAAATGTAAATTTATATAGCGCATAACGTCAAAATTAACCACAAATGCGTACTCGCGTGATGCGATGATATGATGCGTAATCATGACAACATGCACGTGTAGTCCACAATATCCGATCTTTAGCGACTGTAACTTGCCAAACGATGGCGACGGCAAGATGTGAAACTGCACGGACTAAGCGAGTCATATCAGGACGCTTTACCGACTTCAAAAAACATTGACAAAATATGGCGATTAGTTATTTTTCACTAGTCGTGATGTAATGCTGACGTCATAATCTGTCATGAGTACAAGTAACTGGTGCTATCAGTTGCTACCCTGCTTCGATGGTGAACTTTATCTGGTTAAGTGATGTAAAATGTTCATTGTATCAGTACTAAGCAATATGGGGGCATGAAATCAGGCGTGTTGTAATCCAAAAACTCAACCATCTTGCAAACAATATGTGCTGGTGCACTGTCTTGCTGGAAGGTGTAAAAGTCAAGATATCCTCACAAATGTGTAAAAGTGATCGTTTTTATCATTTGTGTGGCTGCCATGTTAAAACTTCAACAGTTTGTCACCAGTGAACCAGATGAAGTTCGCAATTGATGAAGGCCAGCTATTCAGCAACTGTCAACACCGGTTGCAATTAGCCAGTTTGTACTCATGGCACATTATGACGTCAGCATTATATCATGACTAGCAAAAAATATTTAATTAACATTTATATTTTGTTTAAATATTTTGAATTTGTATTTCTTCAAGACTTCAGCTACATTTGGTAAAAATTTCATGTAAATTGATGATCATTTGAGTGAATTATGAAAAAAAGAAAAATGGCGGCTTTTTTATGAAACATCGTGTAGTGTCTTGCTATATCCACTGGCGTCATGGGTTACAAAAGTAGACACGGCAGGAAGTTGCAGTTTACTTACAGACACTGCTTTCTGACAGAATTTGTGCAATTTATACTGACACTTGCAAATTTCTGACAGAGTGGACAATGTGTGCTCAAAAATTTAATCTTTACCCTAATTTTTTCATAGTGTAGTTTTTCAGTTATAAATTTTGCATTTTTGAACAAAAATTTTCTGACAAGAAGAAGATTTGCTCATCCGAAAATTTAGGCCATTGGTTATGCCATCAGACTTGTTATCCAAGGTCCAGAATGGTGCTACAGTAGGTCCTGTTGTTTCTTATCTCAGGTCCTAACAAGTTTTGATTTTTTAATGCATTTGAGTGTTTACTGCTGTTTTCGCTGAATTTATTTAGCATTACATAGCCATATAGTGTTTACTGACAGGTTGTATTTGTGTCCAGATTTACTGGGAAAGCGACAAAAGCACTGAACATGGGTTCGTATAATTATCTTGGGTTTGTTGAAAGCAATGGTGCATGTCTACCGCTCGTTGAGCAGTCTGTCAGAAACTATGGAGTTGCAGTGTGCAGTGGTCGACATGAATTAGGTAACTGCCGGCATTTAGTCTGAGTTGTCTTGCATTGTTGCTGTTTATGTGCTTCTAAAGTTGTAGTTGAAGATTTGTTGCTTCAGTGCATGGCATGTATAGAAGAGTCCAGTGCTGTTTCTTATGCACTGTGTCCAGTAAAAAACTAATCCCCTAGACATTGTGCAATAAAAATGTCAAATCTGAATGAATCTGAATAACGTTTTGTACACTTAATTTCCAATAAATTCCTGAAGCGATTGCAAAATTTTATTTTAAAATATTATTTCTTACCAAACTTATTAAATGTTAAATATCAGTAACAAAATATCTCTGTTACCTATATGGCATTACATACTGCAGTCGCTCAAGCTTAAGTGATGTTCGCTGATGCAATCAAAATAACGTGAACAATAACAAAATGGTGTTTACTGCAGATGATTGTGTTTTAATTAATCTGCTGAGACAAAAGAAAGGGTGTGGTGCTAAAAGGTTTATCACAGAATTTCCTAGCAAGCCATGGACTCTGTCAGGATTAAACAAACTGTTGCAGAAGATTGACACCTTACGTTTTGGGGTGACCTCACCAAAGCCACTAACTATTGTTTGCGTTGGGAGATTCAACTGAAATTTGGCACATTGATTGCCAATAGATGACGTATTGCTGACATAGAATTTTGCCAGAATCAGATGTTGTTGTACTTGTTGAAGTTACGCAAATGTACACAGGGGTTTACTTATGTAACGGCATGTTGGTATCGGAGATATTTTGTTATCGATATTCAACATTCAATAACTTTGGTAAGAAATAATATTTTTCAATGAAATTTTAAGAAATAATATTTTTCAATGAAATTTGGCAGTCATTTCAGGAATTGATTGTAAATTAAGTGTACAGAACTTTATTCAGATTCATTCAGATTTGACATTTTGACATTTGACATTTTTATTGCATGATGTATGTTTAGAGGATTAGTTTTTTACCGGACACGGTGTACAGTATGTCTTTGATCAATCACTATGTCACATCCATGGCTATGGTCACATCTACCCATTTTATGCATTTGCTTGTATGTTGTTTAATAGACGACTAATCAAGTGGTGCATATCTGCAGTAAACGTACACACTCCCTAGGTTTTGTTAATAATTCATAATACTAGTACCACTGTGAAACTATTAGTTGATGTTTACTAAGCAAAGACATAGTTCTAAATATGTTACCACTGCAATTTTGACAAACGTTTTTAAGCAGCTTTTAATACTCTAGTGCTTCAACAGATAATTGAATGTTTTTTTAACCTTGTATATTTCAGTGGCATTTTATTAATTGTTTTTAGATATTGTTTATTTATCGAATTTGTCGTTTGCTGGCAGGTAATTTTGTGCTGCATGCTGAGCTGGAGAAGCTAGTTGCTGAGTTCATAGGAGTGGAGTCTGCAGTAGTGTTTGGCATGGGATTTGCAACTAATTCCATGAACATCCCGGCTTTAGTTGGCAAGGTATGCACCGATGCAAGTGCTTGTATTCCTGTGCTAGCATTTCAATTATACCATAAGTAATAATTTTCATTATAGCACTTGAGTTTCAATGAGTAACTCTTTGTCATGTGTCTTGTCGTAGGCTTATTGTCTACATCTGGTTGCGTGGTGTAGCGGTAAACGTTTCATCTGATCTACGAAGTTACTCTACACCGGGCCGGGTTAGTACTTGGATGGGTGACCGCCTTCGGGCAGGTAAACCATTTAAGTGTGTAACCAGCCGCCTAGGTCAACTCAGTCTTCCATTTTTCTGGCTTAGGTAAATCGAGTACTGGCCTATCTAGCTGGGGTTGAAGTAGGGCACATTTACCTCTGTTGGGTGGCAGGTAACACTGTGTGATCCCATACAGTGGGTGACGCTCCGTAGCTCTGAGATGGGCTTTCATTAAGAGCTATACCACTATCTTTAACCTTTAACTATGTTTTTATGTACTTCACTGGTTGTCAGACAACTTCTCCAGTAATTCGGTTTTTGGTATTTTTCGGCCTGTTTGCAGCAGCTACTTATGTTTATGATTTCTACTGTCACCCTGCTGATTCTATGCAGAGTTTTTTATTGAGTTGTCTTTACAAACCTCTTAAGCATCAGAGATGTTTTGTAATGATGCTGTGTCATATACTGACTTGCAAAGATGGTTAAATAGTTATAGAATGTGTTCTTCCTGTAGGGTTGTTTGATACTGAGTGATAAACTCAATCATTCATCTTTGGTACTTGGAGCTCGTCTCTCCGGCGCAGTTGTACGTGTTTTCAATCATAATGGTAAGTGATTATGTGTTTTATTTTTTGTGAGCAAGTTATTGCTCTTTGTAACAGCTTATCTGTTGAATGTAATCAGTTCAGCTTTGTAGCTAAAATTAAGCATTTGATTAAAAGGTTAGCTTTGAGTGATTCGGTAAGTTTTCAGTAGTTTTCTGGTGTTTCTCCTGTCTAGCTGGCATTCGTGAGATGCACTGCCATCACTCGGTTTTTGATGTCGTGCGTGTTACTGTCTTACTGGCTTTGAACAACTGCGAAATTGTATAAATAGAAAATAAAAATGAATACACGTGTTGTAATGCTGTAAACTGCTGTAACTGCCATTTCTTGTGCAAGATGTCAGTCCTTTTTCCAATTTTAAGTATATTATTTTGGTACTAATTCGTCAAAATGTCTGCTTGCCTGTCTTATTGTCTGTCCAATGCTATGCATAGCATTGGTCAGAGTATAAAATCACCTGAGTTTCCGCGCATCCGTGCATCCAACTTTTCTTAAGCTATCTTCCTTTGACTTTTTCCCCTTCCCCTTTTCCTTCCCCTTCCGATTCTCCTTTCCCTGCATGCCCTTTTCTCTTTCCCCATTTTCCTTTCCTTTTTCCTTCCTCTACTTTCCTTTTTCTTTCCCCTCTTCTTTCTCCTTACCCTTGCCCTCTCCCCTTCCCCTTTTTCTTTCCTCTTTCCTTTCGCCTTTCCCTTCCGCTTCCCCTTTCCTTTACCTTCCCTTCTTCGTTCCTTTTTTCTTTTCCTTCTCCTTCACTTTTCCCTTCATTTTTTTTCCTTTCTCTACCCCTTTCCCTTTTTTCCCCTTTCCTTTACCTTCACTTTCTTTTCTTCTTCCCTTTTCCCTTTCTTTTCTACTTTCGCTGTCCGTTTCCCTTCCCCTTCCCTTCTTTTTTTCTTTCCCTTCTTTTTTCTTTCTTTCCGTGTCATGTCTGTGCGTCCAACATTTGAAGCGCCATATCTCCATAACGGTGCAAGATAGATGCATGGTCACAACGGACCACCCATAGGAAGTCGCCCACCGCGAGTCGAATGGTCACATGACCAATGACGTCACGTGACCTTAAAAGGTCAAGGTCGTGACCCCCATTATCTTTGAAGTGCTATATCTCCATAACGGTGCGAGATAGACGCATGGTGATGATGGACCATTTATAGTAAAGCGCTGGGGATGAATCGAATGGTCTCGTGACTGACAATATTTGTTGTTTAGTTATAATAATCACGAAGGATGTCAGTAACATTGCTGCTATACAATTTTTTATGTTTTTCTACCAGTCTAAACAGCTCACTCATTATATTTATATGGGCATATATATATTGTAAACCATCAAAAATGCATTGGACAGACCCCGTGTTCGTATGAACGTTATCTTGTGTTACAAAATAACACTTAAAAGATCTATAAATGTATGACAGTGAAATGTTTCATAATGTGATTGATCACAGTGCTCTTCACTCAGTAGATTCCATACAGCATAGTGATTAATGACTGTGCAGAATCTGTTAGAAAACTTCTTACGAAAATCTTAGAAAGACTTCTTGTGTTACAGAAATACTTTGGAAAGAGTGCACATTCCCCAAAGATTTTTATGAAAAGTCTTCCAAAGATCTTAGAAAGAGAAGTTTTTAATTTGTTCAAAGAATGCTATCGAGGTCTCACAATTCAAATAAATGTTTTTTTTGGGAAAGTTTTAAGCATGTAAACCCTGCTTTATCTTCTTGATAACGCTCAACATAACTGTGATATTGTGGTATACATGGCGATCAGTGATGTCTGTCCTGTAGACATGGGTCACTTGGAAGAGCTGCTGAGAGATGCCGTGGTATATGGCCAGCCTCTGACACATCGTCCGTGGAAGAAAATTCTTATCATGGTCGAGGGAGTTTACAGGTGAAACAGCATACCATGTGTCACTATGGTTCAGGGCCTCCATCTGGAGGGCCCACTAAAAACCTGTTTTAGATTAGACAACGACGAAACCGTACTTATTAAACAGTAATTAATTCCAACACTGGCCCTAACGCTATTCTTAACCGTGGCGGCTTTTTGGAATGGCTGACATTTGGAATGGCTGGTTGACTTCATCACTGTTCAGATTATTGTGTGAACATTATGATAGTCTGCATTACAGATCCTGCCCATCAGCATGTCTGTCCATCTGTTATTTTGTGTCATATAGGCCAATAACTTGAAAACAAGGAGATGTATAGAAACCATAATTGGGGTGAACATCTCCCAGTGTTTGAGTAACGATAGAGCCAGTTTTTACGTGCAACAGCAGCTACTGCTGTAGCGTGTCTTAGCCATCGCAAGTCTGTCCGTCCGTTCGTCTATCTGTCTGTCTGTCACGTGTGGATCAGTCAAAAAATGGTGCAAGCTACGATCACTTAATTTTCACCGTTGGCTGCCTGGAAGACTCTAGTTTCAGGATTCGTAAAGCTTCTCCATAAATTCGAAGGGGGTCACCTCGAGTGAAGGCACTGAATGAGAGGGAGTAGGGAAAATTTGCGATTTTCCGCCGATACGGCGTTGGCTGAGTGAGACAGGTCATGCCCTCTGGTGAGTATGAGTAAAACACTATAAACACTATAGTTGCCTGTCGTATGGCGGCCTCTGGCGACTGACTTAGACTTTGTTTTACTGGGCTTTCAAACGTGCACCGCGGCTGTTGCACATTCCAGTTTGTGTGAGCAGGGCTTTTCTTGTTGGCTTTAAAGGTCAATGGTCGGTTAATTACGGGTCCCCATTGTTGTCACGAAATGATCTCGTGTTTGCTGATGTGCCATTAACAAACTACTCGTTCACACTCAGTGTCGGATACTGAAATATTAATGAGCATTTGTTTTTCATTGACTCCTTGAATCATCAAGCTAATAAAGCTGGTTTTTATCCATCCGTCCACAAAGAGTTTATTTTTGTTTCAATGAAAATCTGTATGTAGCTAGTGGTCGATGACTAACACCGTCTTAAGATCTGCGATTTTCAGAGTTGGAAGAACTTCCCCATCTAAAGGCATTGTTGACTACTGGAACTGTGCCATCTATCAACTGTGCCATGTTAGCTGGCAAATAATGACTACTTCTTAAACTAGAAGACAATATCAAAATTTGCTGAGACTGGATTTTTGCTATTTGGTTTTGTCTCTGTCAGGTAACTTTCAACTCCAGATCTAAGTAAATGCAAGATTGCAAAAACAGTGCAAAGGAGTTGACTATGGTCCCACCCAGGTGGGTTCTTCATTGTTTATATGGCTGATGTGCAGCATGGAGGGTTCAATCGTGAAACTGCGTGAAGTAATTGAGCTGAAGAAGGCGTACAAGGCGTATCTGTATTTGGACGAGGCACACAGTATTGGTGCTGTGGGCCCACACGGTAGAGGCGTTGTCGACTACTGGAACTGTGATCCTAACGATGTGGATATCATGATGGGTACTTTCACCAAGAGCTTTGGCTCTGTGGGCGGCTACATCGGTGGACGTAGAGTGAGTGATGTCGTATGTGAGAATATATTCAGCAGCATCACTGTTATTTATTATTTTTACTTCATTTTTTTGTTTAACAACAGCAAATTAATAGTCTGTTGGTTCGGCTGGCTTTACTGTAAGAAAAGTTTTTTAAATTGTTGAAGCATGGCATTTGCAGTGCAGGCTGCATTTTTTTCAGTCAGTAAATGCTCTTTCTGACTGTCACTTGGTCTTTAGGCAGCATCTTTGAACTTCTGTTCTGTTAGTTATATAATGAACCAGCTAACGCTGACGTCATAGAAATAATGTTGACTATTTCACTGATGTTAAACCACACTATGTTGATAATCAGAAAATTTCTGTGTTGTGTTATGACTGAAGTGAGATGGTTATGCGTTCCAGGCGGTGGTTGATTACATCAAAATGCGTTCTCACAGCGCGTGCTATGCTATCTCAATGCCTGCTCCTGCTGTCCAACAGATTCTCTCTTCAATGAAGATCGTCATGGGACGTGACAATACTGACAGCGGTGAGCTTACTTTTTACGCATGACAGCAGGTACTGCTGTAGCGCGTCTTAGCCATCGCAATTCTGTCCATCTGTCTGTCACATGGGTGGATCAGTCAAAAACAGTCTAAGCTTCGGCTGCCCGGAAGACTCTAGTAAATTCGAAGAGGTTCGCCTCAAACGAGGGCACTAAATGAGAGAGGGGTGGGCAAAATTTGCGATTTTTGGCCAATAAGTTGCTGTATCTCAGTAACGGTGCGAGATAGGGCCTAGGTTACAATTAATCACTAACAGAAAGTCGTACACTGGCTCTCGATTGCCACCAAGATCAATGACATTGGATCACCTTGAACGCAAAAGTAGGGGTTTTATGGATTTTTTGGCGATTTTGGGCTATTTCAAGAGCAGCAGCATTCACGCGAGATGGTGGCGCCATCTGGCGTATGTAAATACATCGTACCCAGTGTCAGTTGCTGGATTGATGAGCTTAGATTTGTTCGCAGTGAACCTTCAAACATGCACTGCTGTTACACGTTCCCCTTTGCGTTAGCTTTGCTTTTCTTGTACTTATTAGTCCGCCCGGAAGCGATAGCTTTCGGAGCGGGCTTGTGTTTTACCTGTGATGTTTTTATGTTTTATTTCAACACGAGATCTCCAAGATGCGTCGGCCGATCGGCGCAAAAATTTGCATGGTGATTTAGACGACTTCGAAGTTTGGCAAATAATGAGCGTCCAAATAAAGCAATAGTGGTGGAATCTGGCAGAACAGACATGCCCTGTTAGCTGTTGAAAAACGCCACTTATTTCTCTTACTGTGTGTTGAATTAGGTGCAGTTTTACCAAACTTTTGAGTAGTTTTTTTTTAGCATTTTGAAGCTCAGAGGTGCATGGAACAGCAGACTGGCTTTAAATAGCATGTTGCAGCAACTGCCAAGGGTTTGCTAAGCGAAAACTGTTTAAATTGGGATAACTGAAAAAGTTGGCCAGTTAAAAACGAAAAACCCAAGACAGTAGTGGTGATGCGTTGTCAGTTTTACTAATGAGTTTTTATGCCTCCAGCAATGTAGTGGCCGGAGGTATTATTTTTCCAGAGTGTTCGTGCGTGTGTTCGTGCATGAGTCCTGAACAAACATTGTTAGCACGATATCTTGCATATTTGTTGATAGAATTTGACCAAACTTTTACCACTAAGGGACTTTGGGACAAGGATGAATGCGTAAAATTTTGGGGTCACCGTCACAGTGGGGGTCAAATATCCCCCAAAATGCACTTTTTGCCTCATTAGCCCAATATCTTGGGTATTTGTTAACGGAATTCGGCCAGACAACACTAAGGGACTTTGGGGCAAAGATAAATGCATCAAATTTTTGGGCTTAAAAGGTCAAAATGCCCCAAAATGCACTTTTTGGCTTGTCACATGTTGGCGGAGGCATTATAGTCGACAGAGACGTAACCACCATCTAGTTTAAATATACGTTATTAGCCTCTTTTTTTTAGATGATGGTTGTTGTACACTTATTGTTTTACATATTTGCTAAACGTTTGTAGGCAAGTTGCGTATTTCTAAGTTGTTGTGGAATTGTCATTATTTCCGGAGTCGGCTGCATCAGATGGGTTTTATTGTGTACGGCAACATGGACTCGCCCGTTGTCCCACTGCTGTTGTTTCATCCAGCTAAAACTGCGTACGTTGGCAGTTACTTTGTTACAAATATGCATTTGAACTCTATAGAAAATGTCATTTTTTCAGAAGTTGTAATCAATTTTCAGTTATATACATTTAACGCTTTTATTCTTAATTTCTATTTTGATTACCCTGTGATTTTTAAAAATTTTGGTCTGTGCTTATGTATGTGCATGTATGTCAGTTTTCCAAGCATTTACTTATGTAAATGCATATATTGAATAGTGTCTCTGTTTGTATTTTGGATGTAGGCAGTTGAAAGTGCAGTTAGCCTTTCTGTCTTTTCAAACACTAGTGGCATTTTCAACAGCTAACAGGGAGTGTCTGTTCTACTAGACTCTGATCCTATTGCCTTATTTAGATGCTCATTATTCAACTAGGTCAACCATTAGCCTGATCTGCTTACCGCTGTAAAACTGTGGTCGTTCTAGTCACGTGACTTTTTTTGGTGGGTTTGTCTGTTGTTGTTTTGGTTTGATCGTAATGAAATTTGTTATCAGTGTCACGTCCAAAAGTCGTATGGTGTGAATATGTATCTTTAACTTTCAGATTACTAGTACGGTGCGTACTGCTGTAAGAGACTGTCTGAGGCGGTATGTGCTCGTACCGATGACCATAGATACTAGTGTTCGAAAATTACTGGTAAGATTGGAAATGTTACCGTGAACGTAAATTACCGGTAATTTACCACTAAATTTCCGGTAAATTACCCATATTTTACCTTTAACAGAAGTGCATCCCGCTGAAAAAGTCTCAGAATAGCTGTTAACATACGTAAGTAGACGACTTTGGCGCTTTAGTTTCAGAATCAAATTGATTGGACTATTATGGCACTTAATGTGTGTAAAATAAAGTAAAATAAAATAAAAGTCCGTAATTTACTGGTAATTTTGCAATTTTACCTTACCGTAATTTACCATAAGTTACCAGTAACGTTACGGGAGCTTTAAACCCTAATAGATACGTGTTATATCTCTATGCATTAGACCAATATCATTCATTGTGAATATGTAAATGAACATAACGTCAGCAGTGAACAGCTCTGCTTCGTTAGCTGTTGAAAAACGCAGCTTTTTTAGTACTGTTCATTAGTCCATACGGAAATGATAGTTTTCGGAGCAGACTTATCTTTTGCTGGCATTTAATTTTTTTTCTTGTGAGATCTTCGAGCTCTGTCAGCTGACACTGTGAAATTTTGCACCATGATCGAAAGTGTGTTCAATTTTATATTTTATAATACACATCATCATCATCGACAACCGTGGGCTCAATGCCCGTTGGTGTCTGACGCCATTCTTACTATCGCTGCCCATCGCTGCCTATCTAGGGCAGCGTGGCTTAAC
>Ga0209367_1010403_pt1 | contig 12478 bp, 13 predicted proteins | sample WorMetLIZISLAND2_FD_187412 | JGI IMG/M metagenome (GOLD analysis project Ga0209367, IMG submission 187412) | Marine gutless worms symbiont microbial communities from Max Planck institute for Marine Microbiology, Germany - Olavius geniculatus... ... | reverse complement strand
GGGTGACCCCATTCGACTTTATGGAAAAGCTTTACGGTTCCTGAAACTAGAGTCTTCCAGGCAACCAACGGTGAAGATTTGGAGATCCTAGCTTGGACCGTTTTTGCCTGATCCACCCGTGTGACAGACAGACGGACAGACAGACGGACGGACAGAATTGCGATGGCTAAGACGCGCTAAAAGCATAGCTGCTTTCGCACGTAAAAAAAACAGCAACAAAGTCTTAATACCCATTAATATCACATTGCACTTATCCCCATGATGTCTGAATAAAAATGCTACGTAAGTCCACATGAAACAGGCCAAAACAGACATGTAACTTGTTTAAAATGATTTAATAAAAAATCTATTAACAGTGAAATCATGAGACTGTAAATTACTTTTTCAACAAATTGCGTACCTCAAAGGCGCAGAATAATACAGAGACACATTTTGATTTCAACAACTCTATCTCAAATCTTCAGAAGCTATACAACCAATCTTTCCAAAAATACCATTTGCTGCACAGTAGAAAGAATGTTCAAGATAATCTAACGAAAATTTCATGGACTCTAGTATAATTCAGCAGAGAGTAACACTGTGTAAGATAAAACAAGTCTGCAGCCGACCAACATGGGCCTTGCCTGTGTCCATTCATGATTCATTTGTCTATCTGTCCATCCATTCCATATGGGCACTTAACTTAGCAAGAAAAGCCCCGCTAATGAAAACGGAAATGCACAACAGCGATGCATGTTTGAAAGCCCAGTAAAACAAAGTCTAAGTCAGTCGACAGAGGGCGACTATAGTGTTTTACTTGTACTCACCAGAAAGCGTGACCTATCTCGTTCAGCCAATGCCATATCGGCTAAAAATCGCAAATTTTTCCACCCCTCTCATTTAGCACCCTCAATCGGGGTGACCCCCTTCGAATTTATGGAAAAGCTTTACGGTTCCCGAAACTACAGCCTTCCAGGCAGCCGACGATGAAGATTTGATTATCCTAGCTTGCACCGTTTTTGACTGATCCACCCGTGTGACAGATGAACAGACAGACAGACAGACGAACAGAAATGCGATGGCTAAGATGCGCTACAGCAGTAGCTGCTATTGCGCGTAAAAACTAAAAGTCAGTAACAAACCAAAATCGATATGAACATTCCTCAGGGCAGGAATGACCAGTGTGAAGACTTTTAGTTCAGACAGTAAGAACCAAAAAGACAGAGTTAAGGTTTCACAGCTCTAAGTAAACAGCTGCATATAATGTCGGCACTAGGCTGACATTTTTTCTAATTTTATGTGCAGTCGTATCCTACCTTCAATGTGCATTCAAACTTCAGCATGCTAAAACAATTTTGCAACATTTTCAGCGGTCTTCTGCAACATTTTTTTCATTACGGTTGGCCATTAGTGGTAGCTCTAGCAGTAGCAATGGCAGATAAGACCAGTCTCAAACCTGAATATGAGTGATATTGTATCGGTAGAATGTACGTATTACATCAGCAGTGGGTGTGTCATTACAGTCCTGCGATACAATGATAGGAAACTCCATGCTGCGTGGCTTGGTGACATTATCTCTACTGTACCTACAATCACACTTCCTACACAGTGCTGGACGACCGTGCTTAACAATAAACAAGAAATTTGAGCTAATGCTCACAGGACACGCGAAAGCTTATAGCAGTTCCTGTTCGGAAACTGTCAGTCTATCTCCAGCCATTTCATCGCGACTTTTACGGGGATACCGCTCTTTGATGCCCTCGTGTGCAGGTCTCCTTGAGCATCAAAATCCATGTTCAATGCTGAAAATTTCATACGCAGCTTGTCCATGTCTATCTCAATTGGTTTCAGCGCAATTCGCTCTTGCAATGTGTCTTGCAGCCCGAAATCGCCAAAAAATCCATAAAACCCCCTATTTTGGCGTTCAAGGTCATTCAAGGTCATTAAATTGGGCGCCAATCGAGAGCCAGTGTACAACTTCCTATTAGTGATTAATAGTAACCTAGGCCCTATCTTGCAACGTTACTGAGATACAGCGACTTATTGGCCAAAAATCGCAAATTTTGCCCACCCCCCTCTCATTTAGCGCCCTCATTTGGGGTGACCCCCTTCAAATTTATGAAAAAGCTTTACGGTTCCTGAAACTAGAGTCTTCCAGGCAGCCCAATGGTAAAGATTTGGTGATCCTAGCTTGCACCATCTTTGACTGATCCACCCGTGTGACAGACAGACAGACAGACAGATGGACAGAATTGCCATGGCTAAGACGCGCTGAAAGCAGTAGCTGCTTTCGTGCGTAAAAATAAGCATAAACAGTATAAAGAGTGCAGTAAAAAATGCAAATTGTAAACTCTGAAGTCTATAGGACACGCTGAATAAAAATGCTACAAGATGAATATGTTTAAAAGTAGAGCATGTAGCAGTGTGGAGAATGACATTGTCAGCAGGTAGTTGATTCCAGGTTTGCTGGTGGTGCAGCAACAGAAAAGGCTTTGGAACCGAATGCCGCCATAATTGTGGTACATTGAAGTGGCCTTATTGTGCTGAATGCAAGTGCAATCTGTGATCGTGGTAAAACCAGCAGTTTTGTTGAGGGGTTAAGCCCACTGACAGAAGTGTGAGGCTGACAAAATAAGAAACCTGATGACTTGAGAGAGAGTTCTGTTGAGGTTGCTGTATCTGTTGCAAGCCACTACAAGCACGGCAACATGTTCTGCACAGGTGACATCAGATCAAATGTTTCACCAGTCAAGCAATAATCAAACACACATATACAAAAGTTTAAACAAATGTTTTCCGTGCAAGGTTCTAATTATGACATCACAACAACAACAAAATTTATTTGGGAAAACGCAACCAGGCTGCCAGAAAGGGCACAGGTCCATCAAAGCTGGCCACCCAAAAGTCAAATAAGGAAAATACAATACATGCACAGAAAAACATACACAACAGAAATATGCTGAGTATAACCACCTAAAATGTCTAAATCAAAAGTCAAATAAAGAAAATGCAATACATGCACAGAAAAACATACAGAACAAAAATATGCTGAGTATATCCACCTAAAAATGTCTAAATCATATCACATACAATACGTCAAAACCAATCAAACCATTACAGTATGCCATTTATAAACTATTGATCATAGTCTTTCAGTATATAATTTATTATATAAGTAAACTTTGATCCTGGATTTAAATAAACTTTCAGATTTAATTGCTTTGATCTCATTAGGGAGTTGGTTCCAAAGTTGACTTGCTTTAAATTTTGTAATTTTTTTACCAACAGTTGTCTGCAAGTTTTGGAGATGCAAATCATGATTTTTCCTTGTGTTGTAACTATGCACATTGCGATTTAAGTTTGACACATCCAAAACAGCAGAAATCATTTTGCTAGGACACAGAGTCATAAAATGACGAACTGGCTGCCCTTGCAAACCATGTGACGTGACCCCCTTTAACGTTTTCCACTCCGCATTATTCCATAAGCCAATAGGGGAGAGTTGTTTGAATTGGAACGGTTCCTTGTTTGAGACACTTTACTTACTCGAAATCTATGAGCTGCTTACTGAAAGTGAGGAATACTTAGTAGTCTACAGTGGTTTCGCTTTTGATTTTAGGTAAGTATGGTGTGTGTTATTGACTCGATTTGCAGATAATGACGATTGTTGATTTTTGATTGATAGGCATACGACTTTAAATGCAGCACCAGTAGTGAGGATGGCACACGCCATATTTGTGAAGTGACTTCGTAGCCGCTAATGCTGTGCACACTGGATGTTTATCGGTGTCGGGTGTATGAGCGACAATGTGATGTAAACAACGGCTGTGCTGCTGCAGTGATTTGTAAAATTTGTTTAAATTGCGCTGAATGAAACAGCTATAGTTTCCCTAATTGGAACAAAATGCTGAGTATGTTCTGTTTAAGGAAACTTGTTCATATTGCAACACTGCTCAATCACGGCTGTTGAGCTGTATTTAATCCACTTTTGGCTTAGATATGCCAAGCAACTGAGTCAGTTGACATCTATTTTGCCATTAACAGTTGTTAAGAGCGGGAAGATATCTTGTTCCACTTTAGGCAACTACCGTTGTGCACGTTGATTAAATAGATTTGTTTTGTTGTTACTTGATTTTTTTTGGAAACAAAGTTGAATCTTTTTTTGGAAGACTAGATTCAACTTTGTTTCCAATTTGACTCTTTTTAGCTACGGACCAGCAGTACATTTAATCAGCTGGAAAACATTTGCATCACATTTGCATTGACTACGTTTATTAGCATACGAGATAATGCTGGAGTGGAAAAGATAAAATAAGGTCACGTCACATGGGTTTGTAAAGGCAGCCAGTTCGTCGTTCTATCACTCTGTGTTCTAGCAAAATGATTTCTGCTGTTTTGAATGTGTGACTTGGTCGCCTTTACACAGTAATGTAATGTAAACTGCTAAGTTTTTTTTTATTTAATATTTGCTGTTTTATTAGCAAATTAAATTGTTAATTTGTGAATTAAAAGCAATAATGTGACCAAACCAATCACGTGACTATTTGACTCGCGGTGGGTGACTTCCTACTGGTGGTCCATTAGAACCATGCGTCTATCTTGCACCGTTACGGAAATATAGCGCCTCAAAGGTAATGGGGTCACGACTTTGACCTTTTGGGGTCACGTGACGTCATAGGTCACGTGACCATTCGACTCGGCATATGTGGTTTCCTATTGGTGTTCCATTGTAACCATGCGTCTAACTTGCCATAAAGAATTTGGAGTCAAAAACGTGACTTTTTAAAGATACGTGACGTCATCGGTCATGTGACCATTGGATTCGGCGTGAGCACATTCCTATGGGTGGTCACTGATGACCATGCGTCTATTTTGCACCGTTATGGAGATACGGGGCCTCAAAGGTTTTGAAGTCACGACCTTGACGTTTTGGAGTCACGCGAAGTCATCGGTCACGTGACCGTCGGATATGCCATTTCCTATTGGTTGTCGATTGTAACCAAGTAAAGCCTCAAAGTTGCATTTACCCATGTTATAGGCCAAAACTTCACTGCGCATGCTCCGTGTCACGTGACTTGTGGGTAGGGGGTTTAAAATAACCACATATTTGGAATTCCCGAGGCCATATTGCCTGTTTACCATGATTTTTATGGGCCTACGATGACGATTAAAAGGCATTTATAGGTGAAGCGTTTTTGGCCAAAAATTTCTAAGTCCGTTTTTTGCCAAATGTTTGACTTCAGGGAGATTTTTCAGGCGTTAGATACTAACTTTGAATTTTTTACTTTTAAGAAGGCACACCCTTGCGTGAGACTGCGTCGTTTGAGCCGTCGTGCGTACAAATCTGCCGACCGGTCTGACCGTGTAGGCGTGTCATAGAAAATTATATTTAAATTTTAAAAAAAAATGTCCGTTGTATTTTATCCACTTGCCGAGAAGCCCCCAATGGACGGATTTGCACGCAAGGGGTCGAATTTTTCCATTGACAGCCGGTCGCCATTAACACAGGGCTGCGCTAAGGCGCGCCTGTGATTTTATGAGCGAAGTCGTAAAATGCGTTGAGTCAAAGGAATGAAGTGAAAAACCTGTGTGTACGGCGGTGATGTTTAGGGAGGCTGCGATTACTTCCTCGTCAAAACGACGGACACGACGTCTGCTGGGTCATTTTCGATTGCGACGAAGAACATACCGTGCGGCGAAGGCGGGGTTGTCTGCACCAAGGCTGTGCACATCACAATGGCGTCGGTTAGAATCCGACTAGTTCTTGGTGCTCCGCCAAGCTTTAATGAAGTCGCCTTGTCCAACGGCAGAACCACTTTCACCGGCGGAGCCATCGACGTCAATGATATGTTCCAGTACGTCACACTTGATAGCGGCGTCGAAATCCTCTACGGTGCAGGTACTGCACTGACATCATTATGTTCGTGTGGTGTTCAACACAGAGAAATAATAATAGTTTTAGCCATTGACCGATCTAGCTATTATAAATGTCGGAAAAAATCAGGGACAGTCAGGGAAAAAATTAGACTTATCTAGCTCATAGACAATAGGTTATGAATGCTTTATTGTGTTTAAAACTTTTTTTATTGAAGTAAGCCTATAGCTGAACGAATGACATATCCTACAAAATGGAAAATCTTTAAGTAATCCTGGAAAGATTTTTGTCGGAGAGTTAGTTAGACCTTGTAAAAAGTTGCACCTAAGATTTCGAAGCACTTGCTTCAATCTAATAACTAAACCTACATTCTGCATTATAGAAGTCGGCACTGTGCAAAATTCTCATTTAGAATAAGCCATGTTACCGTTTAGCGTAGAGGAATGCACGTGAAAATTGACTTTAAATATGAATTTAAGGACAGTTATATTTACGGTGATAGAAATGTCCGAGGAGTTTGCAATTTAGCTAGCACTGGTAGACTGCTGGAGGGAAACGACTAACAAATTGCACATGATATAAGCCTAGACAAAAAAGTACAGAGTTAGGAAATTCGTTTCAAAGTGGCTTAGCAGTAGAGTTTTGAGGCAGTTGGCTTACGCCCAGAGTCCCCCAGACATTTAAGCCACTTACAAACATGTAGTTAAAAAGTTTAGCAAAGTCACTGAAAGACATTCGCATAAAGAGCATAAATTTTAAATGCACTGCTCAGTAAACTGTGCACTATTATACCCAAAAATGCAATTAAACGTACTGTACAAGATAATAGGTTACAACAATACTGGGCCGTTCATGTCCAGGAAAAAAAGTATTATTTTATCTTTGATTTGATGCTCCATAACGGCCATGAATCGGTCTTTTCCGTCGGTGTACATTTTGTTTTTGTCGATGTTCTTAACTGAATATATAACCTTGGAACAAACCTGGCAGATCTTATTACCCGTTATTCATTGTTAATTAAACGTCACTCATTAGACTGAAAAGCAGATATATATATATATATGCTGGGCAAATGATGCAGACACAAGAATATCGATATACCTTGGCAGCGCATACTTTGACGGCAAGGTGGAAGGTTTATGTGGCAACTACAACGGCAAATCAAGCGATGACTTCGGCGCCGAAACGTCTTTATCAAACTCGCTGGTTGACCTCGCTAGTGCCTGGAAGACAATTCCTTCTTGCCCGGAACCCGAACTGCAGCTGACCACGGATCCTTGCGAGGTTTGTTTCAGCAAACCAACATTCGCTAACCGCACTAGTACAACTGTGACACTCAATGATCCAGACCTCAGTCCGCATAAAATCTTACTCAGTTTAGGCCTACACCAGGCTTAATATGAATGTTGAAGTTAATGTTAATGTTAATAAGCCTATTAATGCAAGGAAACATACTTCTATATTTAAATGTTATGTCAGTATTAATATAATAACATAATTATTTCAATGTTAATTACCGTTAATATTATTAGGTCACATATTATTATATTAATAGTATAATATAATAATTGATGATAGTAAAGCTATAAGTGATTATTTTTTAATCGCGTTATAACTGCATGATTATTTGAATGGCGCGTTAAGCGCAATTTTTGAACGTTAATTCGACATGTTTAATTGATAATAAAAAATGTAAATGTAACAGTAGTGTAGTTACTTCGCGTTTTGCTTGTAATACAAATGTGCATGTTTTTCAGTGGCCTGTGTAAACTTGTAAAGTTGCGTTTGGAACAGAACTCTAAGAAGAAGGCCTGGGCATATGCTAGTTGTTCGGTCATCACTGAAGGACCCATGTTCGCCGCTTGCCGTGAGAAAGTTACCGATTACAAAAGCTACTACGATGACTGCGTACACGATGCATGCTCGTAAGTTATGCGGCATCCGTTAATTCGTCGTGATAACTTCAAAAAGAAGAAATACTCCAATGGTTATCGGTGTAATGATTGTGGGATAATCGTTGCTAACAAACTCAGCATATTGATTGGGATTCTTCTTTATTCCCAAAATGCAGCACAGAACCAAAACGTAACCTACTGCCTTAAAAAGTCAAGTTTACATCTCTCGTTGTCTGTTCAGCTGCTGAGCCAGACAGTTGCAGCGGATAGTGCCCAATGCGGATATTGCACGGCATGTTTGCCCAACAGAAGCCCCATATTAGGGCCTGCGGTAAGACAGTAGTTAGGCTAGGTTAATTGTTTCAGTTTGAAAAGTGTGTATTTAGGCCTACCGATTTTTAAAAACTTAAATTACGGCTGAGATAGGCATATTTCAATTTGCAACAACAGTATCATCGAGTGCATCTTGATAACAAATTGGTGATATTACTATATTATTATACTGGTGATTATATTGATTATTAGTTTGCGTAGACGATTGCTGCGTGCTAGTGCATTTGTATAGGTTGTTACTGCCGCATTGCAGTTTAAGGCCATAGTTTGCCATAGTAAGTAAGTATGTAAGTACGTAGTCTGCTTTTTAGCGTGCCGTATGTAAAAACAGAAGTTCGAATCATAGGCGCGGGTGGTATGGTAGCAGTTAATCGATGGCGGTGTTGTTTGACAACAGATTAGTCTTGAGGTGTCGTCGGAAGGTGTTGAAATAAGGTGCTGTTTGGATGGCTTTAATAAATTTAAGTTTATTCCTGATTCTAAGTGACTTCAACCAAAAGCAGTTAGTCACTTATAAACACATCGGCCAAGTAGACATATCTGTTTTGTAAGGTTTTAGAATTGCACTGGAATGACTTGCTTTTACCTGTGTGACTATACAAACTTACTAAACTTCAGACATAATACAGCTGTTACGTTGCATCCGTTGTCTATTATGACATCGGTTTTGGCAGTACTGTTTACTATGTACAACATCGCGGTTATGGACTTGTGTAGTTGAAACTGTGTATACTGTCGTACAGGTGTGACACGGGAGGCGACTGCGAATGTCTGTGCACAGCAATCGCAAACTTTGCTTCCGCTTGCAGTCACCAAGGCCACTGCGTCCGCTGGAGATCCCAACATCTTTGTGGTACGATGCATCATACGCAACTTTTGTTAACGAGGTTGTAAGCCGTATATCTGTAGACAGTGGGCCAATACTCGACGTCGTCTTAGCACATCGAGAGAAGAATAAAAAAGCTTTTATCTCTACAAATTTTTTAAACACTCATGGACTCCAGCATTGTTTGACGTACGGGTGAAAATGTTATAAAGCGATATTTGAAAATTTCGGCAATCTCCTTTTTGGCTAAGTTTTCGACTTTGGGGCATTTCGGGGATTACAAATTAGTTGAAAATGTTCAATCCCTAAAAACCCGATTTATTTTTCATTTTTAAATAGAAACATTGTGCACGAGGGACTCCAAAGCTAAAATATTAATTGCATGTTTACAAGAAGTTAAAAAACCTGTAAAATCAATAAAGCATGAAAAACGTCGACAGTATTGGCAGCAGATTTAAATGTCGCAAGGCTGGCATTTAAATTTTAATACAGCAATTAAGCCTAAACTGATGTTAAGTACTGTAACGGGTATCAGCACCGCTATTCTTCGGTTTTTCATACCAAAAATAACTCATGCTGCAAGTATTTTTCTTACAGTTGTTATCGACTGTGTCAATTTGCTGCTGTGCAGCGGTGATGTGCGACAACGGTCAAGTGTATGACTCCTGCGGTCCGCCTACCGAGCCTTCGTGTGAGAATGTGTACAGTGGACACACTCCAGCCGTCAGTCGCAGTCTCACAGTCGAAGGATGTTACTGCCCGCCAGGAACTGTCAGAAACGGTAAGCTAAGCAAAACGAGCTTATCGTACATGCTAACGGGCACGGAAATAATAGACTTGCATGCTGCTGACGCCTGGTCGCAGGTAAATTGGAAATAAAACACTTTAAAGACGATGAAAAACGACTGTAACATCGACAACGTCGTCGTTATAACGGGCGCAGGGGCTTTGACAAGTCCAATAAAGCATTTAAAACGTCACTCTCTTCGTTTCGAGCGGACCTCAATCTACGACTACATTTAGCAATATAGACAGCAAGCCAAAGTATTAAATTAGTTATTACCTGAGTTCGTACCGTTTTTATTCAAAGACAAAATTGGCTGTAGGCTCACAAGAGCGTCAAACGCTAAAACGCAGCTGCTAGGCTATAGCGTGGCAATGGGACAGATACCTCGTTCAACAGAACGTATTTTTAGTTGCGGATATTTTCAACAGAATGTTCGGAACAAATTGATTGGCTTATAAGGAAGATCCAAATTTTGTCATGAAATTTAAATCATTTTTATATTTTTATACAGTTAGTTAATTACGTTTAAATTAAATTGATATTTCACTGCCTTTTACCAACTAAACTATAATAAAGTTTTAAGTTGATCGAAACCAATTAGGCAACAGTTTTGATTGTGATTCAAATCCGCAATGGTATTAGGATCGAGATTCAAAAATGTTAATTTTTTCAACGTTTTTAAATGGCGAATAGCCCAAAAAACAATCAGTTGCATTTCGATGGTGATACAAGTCATATGATCGTATTGAACACCGCGTCTCAGATAGAAACAGTCAAAATTGTTTTGTCATAACTTTGTAAAATTTCAACTAACTTTGATAATTTGTGGCACAAATATGGCCAGAACGATGTGATTATGTAAGATGTACTCATTTTCCACCTCACATAATTTCTTTCAATGCACTACCTTGTAAAACATAGCCTAGATGCTCCAAATTGTTGCATAACGCTGAGTTGTTGTCTCAAGTAAACGTTGTAATAACTTAATTAAGCACAAAAACACTTAAATGTGAATTATTTAACAAAATTATAAAATATAACCACACACTTGGAAAATTAGCAGAATTTATGCTTAAAGAGTATCCTGCATACAAAGGCCTGGATGCAAGGCCACTGGATGATGGCGGAATCAATGATCAACTGATCAAACGGCATTTACTCATTGATTAGACGTATTTTAATTTCATCAGTCAGCTATTTTGTTATTCGCTTTTTTTACTCTAAACTATTTCATACAACATAATTGCTAAACCACGCGTGGCACCCTCTGTCGAATTGATGATACAAAAGTGAGCACTCTGGTACAAATGACCACCGTGTAATGTAACAATCTGGAGCGTTTGTGTTTCACATGGTAGTGCGTTGACATAAATTGGGTGAGGTGAAAAATTGATGCATCTTGCATAATTTTATCGTCTTGGCCATTTTTATGCCAAAAATTATTAAAGTCGGTAAAAATTTGACGAAGTTATTACAAAACAATTTTGGCTGTTTCTTTTTGAGACACGGTGTAAAAATTTGTAAAAAGGATTTCATATTTTCTGCTGTGATTTTGTTGTAATCAACATAGTAAAGAGTAATACTATGGCAAATGTACGCAGCAGCATCGTGGGTTAAAAGTTAGAGGCAAAAAAGAAGCAATTATTGGACAGGCAACTGCAAATTTCTGATAAAAAAAATTTTTATTTTTATTTCTTATTCTTACAAAATTAGGAATTTTTTTTTAAATTTTGCAGTTTTAGACATATTAGTTTTTCGACAGCCAATTTTTACGGAAGAGGCAATTGCTTTTGTTTCTCTTTGCAAGTAAGAACTGGATGTGATGCGCTGCATCGAACCTATTCTAGTCTTGAGTTTGTTAATCAAACAACTTTTCTTTTTGCAAGACATTTTAGAATTTGTTAAGTACGACACGATCTTAGGGAGAAAAAAAGCACACTAAAATAACTAATGTAAAATTCGTTTCGGTTCTGGTTTTGCTGTACAACTCGTTTTTACGCGCGATAGCAGCTATTGCTGTAGCGCGTCTTATCCGTCGCAAATCTGTCTATCTGTATGTCATACGGGTGGATCAGTCAAAAACGGTGCAAGCTGGCATCACCAATTCTTCACCGTCGGCTGCATGGAAGACTCTATAGTTTCAGAATTCGTGAAGCTTTTGCATACATTCGAAAGGGGTCACCCCGAGCGAGTGCAGAAAGTGTAGGGAAAATTGAAGATTTTGAGCCACTACGGCTGCGCGAGACAGGTCGCTTTCTCTGGCGCCCTCTGGCGAGTGTAAATGAAACATCGTTGCCGGGATCGGTGAGCTTAGATTAATTCGCACTGGGCCTTCAAACATGTACCGCTGTCGCTCGTTCTCTTTTGCGTTAGCTGGGTTTTTCTTGTTTGTATAAAGATTGTGTTACTTACATTTTTACGCGCGAAAGCAGCTCTGCTTTCAGCGCGTCTTAGCCATCGCAATTCTGTCCGTCCGTCCGTCCGTCTGTCCGTGTGTCTGTCACACGGGTGGATCAGGCAAAAACGGTCCAAGCTAGGATTACCAAATCTTCACCGTCGGCCGCCCGGAATACTCTAGTTTCAGGAACCGTAAAGCTTTTCCATAAATTCTAAAGGGGTCACCCCGAGCGATGGCCCTAAATGAGAGGGGGGTGGTTAAAATTTGCGATTTTCGGCCAAAAACTCGCTGTATCTCAGTAACGGTGCGAGATAGGGCTTAGGTTACGATTAATCACTAATAGGAAATCGTATACTGGCTTTCGATTGCCACCGAATTCAATGAC
>Ga0209367_1010400_pt1 | contig 12481 bp, 8 predicted proteins | sample WorMetLIZISLAND2_FD_187412 | JGI IMG/M metagenome (GOLD analysis project Ga0209367, IMG submission 187412) | Marine gutless worms symbiont microbial communities from Max Planck institute for Marine Microbiology, Germany - Olavius geniculatus... ... | reverse complement strand
CGACATGCAATGAGTGACACATCGAAAACAGCAAAAATCATAAAAAGGTGATATTATTCAACAGCACATTGACAGTTAGGCGATGTGATGGTGAGTGATATCACCTTTTTATGATTTTTGCTGTTTTCGATGTGTCACTCATTGCATGTCGCCATTAACAAGTGCATAAACTGATGTTTTGTACATTTCTTTCAAAATATCTACAGATGTGTTTTATACCCCGTTTACACGACCGAGCAAACGTCGAGCAAGCATCAAGCAAACATCGAGCAAATATCAAGCAGGCCTGATAAAATCCCGCTCCTGGCTCAAATGTAGGCCTAGGCTTAGCCCACAGCTGATCACGTGTTCTAATCTAATCTAATCTAGAATGAATTTGTATAACGCATTAACGCAAGTCTCTAATGCGCTAGAGTAGCGTTAGTAAGTCAATATTTGCAAATAAAAATGTTTTCAACTGTTGCCTAAAACAATGAAATGAAAGGTCAGGGGATTTTAGATAGTCCGGTAGAGAGTTCCATCAGACTGGACCAGCAACACTGAAAGCACGAGTGCCGTAGGCTGACAGTCTGCAGCGTGGTATGACCAGGTTGCTGATTGTAGAGGACCGAAGCCCACCACGACGACTTGTCGACGCATCGACAGGCGTACACAGCTCAGTAAGGTACGCTGGAGCCATGCCGTGTAGACACTGATAAACTGTTGCAGCCACTCTGAACTCAATCTGCTCAGTAGCATCAAGCCAGTGAAGGTCGTGATGCAGTATACGTGACAACCCGCTATCATACTTCTTGTTGTTGGTTATGATACGGGCGGCTGCATTGAGGACATGCTGACGCTTGTCTGTGACCGAGCGCGGTGACCCGATGAGCAGACTGCAGCAGTAGTCCACACGGCTCGAAACAAAGGCACGGATCAGTGTTGTAATGGATTCTGTGTCAAGCGACTGACGAACCGAGAGCAGTTGATGCAGCTGATAAAAGCACTGGCCACTGATCTTCGTCACATGCTGGTCAAACGTCAAGTCGTCAGAAACCAATACACCAAGTAAACGCGCCTTATCAGTTGCACTGATTGTGTCATTTCCAATCCGTATAGCTGGACAAGCATGCGTCGACACAGTGCACCTGGAGCCGACCCTTCAGACTTGTCTGAATTCATCTTGAGCCGACTAGCGGCCATCCACTTGTCTACGACAGCAATGCATCGTTCCAGCTTGGCGTCGGCGTCGGTTGTGTCTGACGTCTTGCAGTGGATATACAGTTGAGTATCATCCGCATACATATGTAGGCTATGTTAACACCCTTCTCAGCAGCTATGTTTTCGAGTTCAGCTGTGTGTAACACAAAGAGCAAGGGACCCAAAACTGAGCCTTGCGGGACCGAACACGCGACTAGATGCACAACGTCAGACATCGAGGAATCGTATGTGACAAAGTATATAGGTCCGACCCTGTAAATATGATTGGAACCAGTCAAGCACCTTGCCAACCACCCCAAACCGACCTCGCAACCGAGTAAGCAGCAACTGATGGTCGACCATGACAAAAAGGTCGTTGAGAGATTCAGAAGGCACAGTGCTCTAACTTCACCACGGTCTGCCGACAATTGTAAATCATTAATTACCTTCAGCAGTGCAGTCTCAGTGCTGTGTCCTCTGCGGTACGCCGACTGATGCTTGGGAATGCCGTCAATCTCTTTCAATCTCCAATTACAATCCGCCCGCCCTCCTAATTAGCATGCTAATTACCATAGCTGTTGAGCTAGCTGGATGAATGCTAGCAAACATCGTGCAGACGTCGAGCAGACGGCGAGCAATTAGCACGTGTATTTTGAATACATTTGCTCGACGTTTGCTCGATCGTGTAAACGGGGTATTACTCACGGTTTGCTTTACTGTTCTCTGTGTCAGTGGCATATCGTCGATTTCGTGGAGCACACAGGCCATGCTCTGTGCGAAAGCATCTATGCTGCCGCAGAACAAATATTTAAAAAATGTGGAAAGCCATTTCAAAAGACTTACTCAAGTGACATTGTGTCGTCTGCCGAAATGAAAAAATGGTTGGAAGAGATCCGCCAACATGCACGCAGTAAGTGGCTTGTCATATTTCTATATATTTTTGATTTTGCAGCGATAAACAGTGCGCTAGAGGGTGAATACATTATTAGCGAATTAGTGAACTGACTAATTTATCTTGAACTTCCATACTGAAAAGTGTTTTCTTGATTTAGATCTTGCATTGTTTTAAACACCGTGGTATTGGTCGTTAATTTTTTTGTTACTCACTCTGTTGCATTTATTTTAGCTTCGTTACTCACTAGTCACATTAATCTGCGTTCGTCGACCGTAAAATAAGTAGATCATCAACTTGTGTTCTAACTTTACAAAAATCGACCGATTTGTGGCTGACCGTTAGGTTACGATATGTCTTCTATTGGTCTGTCGTTTGTTTTCTGCGTCGGTTAATGTAGCAACAGTATTAAAACAAGAAATTTGAGATAATGCTCACGAGATGCGCGAAAGTTTATAGCAGTTCCTGTTCAGTAGTTTAGCTGAAAATTGGGGTGTTTACGCTAAGTTAATATACAAATACCAAATTCTTTATCTGGATTGCATAACGATAGTTGCGTGGCGCCACTTTGTGAATAATATAGACTTGTGTCGTAGCTTGAAATAGCCAAAAAAATCCATTTAAAACCTTATTTTGGCGATCAAGGTCATCCAGAGTCATTGAATTCGGTGGCAATCGAGAGCCAGTGTACGATTTCCTATTAGTGATTAATAGTAACCTGGGTCTTATCTCGCACCGTTTCTGAGATACAGCGACTTATTGGCTAAAAATCGCAAATTTTTCCCACCCCTCTCATTTAGCGCCCTCGTTCGGAGTGACCCCCTTCGAATTTATGGAAAAGCTTTACGGTTCCTGAAACTAGAGTCTTTCAGGCAGCCGTCGGTGAAGATTCGGTGATTCTGGCTTGCACCGTTTTTGACTGATCCATTCGTGTGACAGACGGACGGACGGACGGACGGACCGACAGACAGACAGATGGACAGAATTGCGATGGCTAAGACGCGCTGAAGGCAGTAGCTGCTTTCGCGTGTAATGACGTGTGATTGTTTACGTCAAGTTTCTTTGTGATATTTTGTCCAAAAATACAACAATGGGCCAATATTTCACGGAGTTATTTAAAAAAATAGCACTGGCACAGTTTTTGGAACACGGTGTACATGTAGGCTAGACAGGTAAATTCAGCGTTGCCTTTGTGCCTTTGCTGCAGTCGTGATTATCTGTGGATCGTCGGAGTTCGTTCGAAAGTTTATGTTTGCTGCTGATGATATGGACATGACTGACCCGAAGGAATACCTGTATCTGGTGGTAATTTTCAACGCAGTGGAAACACTAATACCCTGGCAAGGCGGCAGTACTAAACATCATAACCCACGGCATGCTTTTCAGCCGGTTTTTCTGGTATGCTACATTTGTACTATGCAGTAACATAATGTGTTTGCATCATAGCCCAAATTAATTCTGTCTCGCTCAACAGACGCTTTTGAAAAAAGCAAATTTTTTAAAACTTTGCTGTCAATTGCGGCAGACACTATTTTAAAGATTGGGGTTATGTCGTGAGCCGAAGTCCAAGAAATTAAGGCGTTAAGGCCGCTGATGGGGTGACGTGCCGGGAGGGCTGGCTTCATCCCCGATGGAACGAGTCTAACATATCCCATAACCACAAGTAATTTAAGCAAAGCTCACGTGACGCGCGATATCAGCGGCTCTGCCACCTCGGCAAACAGTGTACAGCAATAAGATATTAATGCATTTTGAAAAAGTACTTAAATTTGAGGCCTCCGTATGGAAGACTTTTTGAGTTTAGGAGATCGAAACTAAGATTCTTAAAAATGTGCGTTCTAAAAACTATGCTAAAAATGTCATACGCAAGTTGTCTAGGACCATTTTTAGCCATTTCAGTGCAATTCACTCGTGAAATGTCTGACGCAGCTGGAAATCGGCACAAAAATCACTAAAACCCCTATTTTAGAGGTTCAAGGTCATTCAAGATCATCGACGTTGACACCAATAAAAAACTTGCCACTATTGCTTGTTATGATAAGTTGCATGTCTGTACCTATCTGCAATCTTTTTCACGCTACATGAGATAATTGCGGTAAAATAACCACTTTTTAGGGGGTAGACGTCTTTGACGCCCGCCTGCGCCGGTCTCCTAACCTAGGAGGCCGGGACTTGGACTGCTAAAATCTACGTTTAGTGCTGAAAATTTCGTATGCAGGTTGTCTTAATCTATCTCCAGCCATTTCGTCGCAATTCAATATTGAAATGTGCGCTGCATCCAAAAATTGCGAAAAGTACACTAAACCCTTTTTTAGAGGGCTCAAGGTCGTTCAAGGTCATCGATGTTGATAAATCTAAAAAGCTTGTCATCAGTGTTTGTTATAATAAGCAACATGTGTGTACCTATCTGCAACCGTTTTCACACTGTAAGAGTCAGTATCGGCAAAATAACCTTTTAGGGGGTATCTTTCCTTCGTTCAAGAGGAACTCCCGCACTCAGGGCCACGAAATTTTTTCGCGAAAAAGTAGAGACCTTGAAACAGCCGATGGAGAAGATTTTGTGATCCTTGCTTGCACCGTTTTGATACAGATCACGAGTGTGACAGACAGACGGACGGACGGACGAACAGACAGACGCCTACAGGGTGCGGCAAAAAAGTGGACCCCTAAAGTTTTTCGCTGTTTTCTCGGCAACCGTTTAGTATTTTAATTAGAAAGTTTACGCATTTATTTACTAAAACCTTCTACATTCAACTGCCAAGTAAAATTTGATTCTGTTAAAAAACGACGAAGTTACGGACTTTTTAACATGACCGCCTACCGATTTTTCAGCATTCAAAAATGTTCCAGTTACAACACCAATTTAATAACATCGTTGAAACAGCACAGTTAAATAATTATCAGATGCCAAAATTTCATTGTCACTGCGAATGTTCAAAATGTTCACCACGAGCTCCAGCAACAACACCAGCCTCCAGTCGCCTTATTTGAGAAATCTTTTACAGCCTTGTCGATCGGTCCCTGTGGCAGGTTGCCCCAGATAACCTGAAGCGCTTCCTTGAGGGTTTGGCGCTCGTTTTCAGCTTTGTTTTAAGCTTGCAGTAAGCTTCCAACATTGCACCCCATACGTGATAGTCCATCGATGAATTTTGAGGCCATTGGTCTTTTGTGATGATATCTGGACAGCTGGCCCGCAGCCAGTTCTGTGCGCTGCGCGGCATTGCGCGCTGTGTGCTGACGCGCCCGGCGCGCCGTTCTGCTGGAAAATGAATCCGGTGGGCAGCCGGTGATTGCTTTAAAGGAACAATAATTTTGTGATAATTTATAGGGCCTAAACAATATAAATTGCTGTTTATCAAAACGTCACTGTGACGTCATCGACAGTAACGTCTAACCAGTTTTTGAAAATTAAATACCATTTTTAGCATAAACATTTTTGAATGCCAAAAAATCGGTAGGCGACCCTATTAAAAAGTCTATAACTTCGTCGTTTTTCAACAGAATCACATTTTACTTTGCAGTTAGATGTAGAAAGTTTCAATAAATAAGGCTGTAAAATTTCACATTAAAATCCCAAACGGTTGCTGAGAAAACGGCGAAAAAATTAGGGGTCCACTTTTTTCTGCCGCACCCTGTAGACGATGGCTAAGACGCGCGAAGCATTCTGCTATTGAATTTTTAGATTTTTAAATATCCAGTTTTAACGTATTGTGAGTGGCGCCAATTTTAAAATTTTGGTTACAATAAAAAGTGCAAATTCTAATGTGCATTTTTATAGCTCATTATTTTACAATGTCTATCTACCCCCTTCAGCGCCAAGAAGCACTAACTGTACCATATGGCATTAAAAATGCGATACAAAAATGCACGTTTGATTTTACAGCAAGTCTGTTGTATACAGGGTGCATTGTGCGCAGTGTGCGACAAGAAAAAGATTTCTCTACAAAACTGCATTACTTTAAAAACGATGTAACAATTTTGTAAGAAATTTTCAGCGATTAATTACGAGACAATTTACTACATACCGAACAAGTTTCGTGCGTTGTTTTAAGAGCTTGCACCAATGGCACTTCTTTTCGTTAACGGTTAACCTATTGAACGCGTCTTTGTGCCTTTTTCGCTATAAGTAGGCTTCCTTACCTGTGATTTTTCTAGTAATTAAAACTGTAGAATAAGCGACAAATAACTTAATACTGACACCACTGTAAAAATGTCTGCGCGCTTGCGTCTGCGAAAAATATGGACTATGTTCATAATAAGTTGTCAGCACTCAGCACTGTACGGTAAGCAGATGTCCATTGTGCAAATAGGGTTATGCTTTGTTCGGGTTTTATTTTGCTGTTTTTTACGAAATAATTTTTTTGCCTGGTTTAACTGACAGATGACTTACGATTATAAGTTCAAAGACCTTGAAAAGTTGAAGACGTTTCTGAAAAAGGTCAACCCACAGAGTCCTGAAAGGGTTTGTTGCTTCACTGCTAATTTGGGTTCTAATGTTTGTCTATCATCTCTCGGTTTGGCTGTTTGTCGAATGTGTTGCACGGTAAGGTGGAAGCAAGACAAAAATGTCGGCGCCAATCGCCGACATAATATGAGGCCGTCTGCGTTATGATCCGTTTCTCCATTATAAGCGTCAGAATTTTACAGCCATTGTCACTGAATTTCTATGACAAATTTTCTTTGTGACAGCGCTAAGCGACGGAAGTTGGTGGCTTTGAACGTTTTTTGTTTTTAGATGGTTTATCATTATGTAGCGTAATCGTAGTCTGTGTTTTAGCCGTGGCATGCACGAAGCTGTTAGGCCTAAAATGTTTTGCATCATTTGTAAGGATTTTAAAAACATTGCAAAAGCGAAGTGATTACATTAAAAGAAAAACAAGAATACATTTTGAACTTGAATATGTTTTGTAGCACATGTAACCACAGCCTAACATAAACTTTAATGTTGCAATAAGCCTATTTATGACAGTTTGTTTGCTGTACAGGCAAATATTTATGCTGTGACATTATACGACACCGTCTATTTATACATGAAACTCGCTAGTGAAGTTTTAGACAAATCAGCAACCGAAGCTGAGGGCAAATTGCGCATCACAAATGGCGACTATATGTATGAACAGGCTAAACAATATTACACTCCAACACGTGAGTATGTTTTTACGCGCTGCAGCACGTAGCGCAGCTATCGTAATTATTATTCTTTCTGTCTATCCGTCTGTCTGTCATGGTGTCACGTCCTAGTACCGACTACCGAATCAAGCCCAGGCGAGAGAGAGACTAGATTTTAACGTGTGAGAAATAGCGTAGAGTTTTCAGTTTTCGTTGCAAAATTTCGTGCCGTTAGAGAAGGAATTCCCCTCGAACGAGGGCGTCAACAATGGATACCTCCTACGAAATCGTAATTTTACTGTTATTAATTCTTTCAGCGCAAGATTACAATTGAGCCAGTCAAGCCAGAAACGGCTTCAAATGCTTTAAATGTACAAGTATACAATTCATACTGTATTTTTGTTAAAAAAAACTTAATGATAACATTAGAAATCACCTGTATGCATTGCAATGTTAAGCTTACATGACAAGTACAGAGATTTAAGCGAAAATGCCTGGATTATGCTGATGATTAGTTTGAAAAGTAGATGTCACTGCTGTAGTTCAAAATGTCTACTGCCGATGGTGGCAACTGGCAACGTAAATGCGCAGTGGCGTCATTTCAGTATATCTTTGAGGGGTCAGTAGCAATATACTAGCGGTTGTGGAATTTAAAAAATACTTAGCGGTTCTAAGACTTAAAAATACTTGGTGGTTCTAGGACTAAAATTAAAACCCCGGTTCTAGCTCAGCTAGGCCACTCAGGCATTTTTGCGCACCTGTGCATTTCCTGGTGATGAAATGGATGCACTGCACTGTTTTTTGCACATCTGTCTGCATAATTAAGGACGACGGTGCTCGCAACGTCGATTATGGCTATATGGACGCTCTGGCGAAGGGGTCAGTGGGTCGCCAAATTGAAGCATAGACACAGATGGCTAGAAACAGGGTTCTAGATTTAGGGTCAGGGACTGGTAGTTGGTTTTAAGGGCTAGAAAGGGCACAGGCTCCTATGAAACGTACAGGCCCCCAGGAAGGGTCCAGGCCGTCTCCCAGGAAACGCGCAGGTGCGCAAAAATGCCTGAGTGGCCTAGCTGAGCTAGAACCGGGGTTTTAATTTTAGTCTTAAAACCGCTAAATATTTTTTGTCCTAGAACCGCTAGCATTTTTGCTACTGGGGTCTCAGTCTACCTAACATATTGTTCTTGCAGCAGTAACGCTGTTTCAGAAGCACAATTTACAGGGAAAAATTAAAATTATAAATTCTTGGAGGGGCGTCTGTAGACCCCTCTAGCCCTTCCCCCCGAAATGACGCCCCTGTAAATGCGCGTACAGAGCAACGTACCTGAATTGAACTGAACTGACGTGATTCTGTTTTTGACGAACTGACCGTCTAGCGGCGTCCGTGGCCTACGCGACTACGCTCACGTACGCGTCAGCCAATGACCAATGGGCTAGCCCTCTTGCCCATTGGTCAGTAGGTCAAAAACTAAACCGTGTCAATTTAGTTTAGTTCAATAACGTCGCTTTGTACGCACCTTGAACAGCTGATGTTTCACATGCGTGTATGCTAATGATGCAGCTCTCGATGGAGAGATACAGATGGATTTTAAGTCAGACCGCATATCAGACTTCATGGTCTACTATCTGTCCCAAAAAAGTGGTAAATATGAGAACTACAAAAATATACCGTTGTCAGAGGTTTCGTCCAACGTCACCGACTGCTTGCCGTGGATGGTAGGCTACGTAATGCTGCTTTTCTCTCAGTTTGAAATGTTTTGTGTTTTACAGTTTACTGTGACAAACCATCTAGGCGACAGACGTCTGGGCGACAGTAGATAAGACGAGTGGGCGACACAAATAAGACTGCTATATTTTAAACAAATTGTGAAATGTAGGCTTATATTACACAAGTTGAACATTGATAAACATCACGTGGAGAATATTCAGTTCGACCAGGCCTGGAGACTCTAGTTTATAATGACCCTTAATACGACTTCTGTAAATCTAAATCAGAGCAAATAACAACGAAGGATAAACTGTGGTTTCTTAATTTCTTGCAACTTGCCAACTTCTTTGATTCAAGTGACAGACCAAGCGTTCCAGCGCTGTCGTTTAGTGGCACATAACAAGCAATAAATAATTTAAATTCAGTCTACCCGATTTGCCGTGATTACATAATAATCCGTAACAGGAACTTGCGCTGATCAATTCGCAAGGTGACAAGTAAAATATCGTCCCTGACTTTTGGCGTTCTGCCACACTAATACCAGGTTACCAATCCTGGCAGAGACAGTGGGAAAAAGTGAACAAAAATTGTTAACTAATTGTTTAATTAATTTATTTTACAAAACTGGTAATTGTGTTACGTTATCTTGTTGCCTAAACGTCTGTCGCCCAGGTGGTCTGTCGCCCAGTCGTCCGCACTCCATTTGAACCCATAAGCGAGTTTTAGTTTTTATGCGAGTATATTACACCCTGATCTTTGCACGTTAGGTGTCGTTTTTCCTGCCAAAACTATATTTTACGAGGAATGTTTATAATAATAATAATAATAATAATATAATTTATACCGCGCACAATGTCATCATTAGGCTACCCGAGCATCCTTTTGACTGGAGCGTAACCGTTTTTACGCGCGATAGCAGAATGCATCGCAAGTCTTATTGCCAAAGTGGCAGGACCGCTGCTATCGCGCGTCACGTGAGCTTTGCTCAAATTACTTCTTATTGCAACGTGATATTATGGACTGAAAAACACTTTAAAATCTATACCCTAGTAAAACTTATATTTCATCCCATACTGGTATGAGCTTAAAGCTGATATGACGTCATTGTAATTTATGATGGCATAAAGCGTTAAACGTAAACGATTTGAAGTGCTGCTAACACAAACAACACACATGCTTGCGCTTGCATGACAGTTCTCTAGTTTGTAGCCGAATTTACCATGTGAGACCCGGGGATATTTGATTTTGTGGTAGCTCTTAGAAATACGTCCCAACGTCCGTGAATTTTTTTTTGCAGATATGAATATGCAATAGCCAAAATCTAATGGAAGTGGGGACCTCCGATATGTAGGGCCAGCGAGCGAGAGCACCTCACATAATTTGTAGCTTCTTTGCCATCTTAATGGCAAAAATATCAAAGTTGGTTAAGTTTGACGAAGTTATGACATAAACAATGTTGCCTAGTTTTGGAAACACACTATAGACTGCGTGTAACAATTTTTGCAGAAATATAGGCGCACGGTTGTCTTTTGATGCTGATGTAGAAACTAAAAAGTTTGCCAACGCAAGAAGATGTGGTCTTACCTGACGATCATCCAGAATGTGGTTTTCGTGGCGAACTCTGCCATATTTGTAAGTTATTTATTTTATTCTACGATTGTTGGGCTACATTATTTTATTTTTATTCGTTTTTAGCTATTTTGTTATTATCATGGCGCATTTGCTGCTTAGAACAAATTTATGCCGCCTAAGTGACTAAACTCACTTTTGGGTTTATGTAATAGTAATAATCAGTTGAATGTCCTTTCTTAAATCCAAACTGATACAAACTGGGACCTGGCCTTATTGTTTAGACAAAAGACTACGTATGGGATCGGAAATGGTGCCGCCGGATAGGTTGATAAGTTCTTCTACGACTTATGCAGTAACTTTATCGTTAAAACGTTACTATGGACAACGACGTGTCGTATAAACTATATCACAGTAGTTCAAGCCATGTGTTAACGGCGACTTCTTTTTCTTACGGGAAAGCCAAAAATTCGACCCCCACAGAATCAAAACCCCTGATCTGATTGAGATAAAATTTGGCACGGTTGATTACGTCGGCTAGATGACCCCTCATGCAAAATTTCATGTAAATCTGCACAAGGGAGGATTCTCGGCAAATAGGTGAAATATATGCAAAATTTTTTCTAGCTAGGCCTATATGCCTTTTTTTCAGAAACTCACCTACAGGTCAGACCATTCAGCGGATTTTTGCATCCGATGGCTCAGACGATGCGGTCTCGCGCAAGGATGTGCCTTTTGGGAATTAAAAAAACTTGAAATTAATATTTAACGTATTTATTCAGAAAATTCTTTAAAAAAATTACAATGGAGCCTATGGGGAAAGTTAAACAATTCTTAAAACGGTCATAACTTGGGCTGTGTATAAGATAGTCATGATTTTTGGATTTAGGGTATGGTTTTCGGGCATGGCCAATCTAACGGTGTCATTTAATTTTACCCTGGACCCTCCCTGGTTGCCATGGCAACAAAATTTGGGACAAAATGGGCTATAACTCGGCTTGCGTAGGAGATTTGTGCGAGATTTGTGCACCTATAGGGGGGTTTTCGGGGATGGGCCATCGAATGCTGCCAATTGCATTTTTCCCCGACCGACCCCCGTTGCCATGGCAACGAAATTTGGGACAAAATGGGCTATAACTCGGCTTGCGTAAGAGATTTTTGCGAGATTTTTGCGCCTATAGGGGGGTTTTCAAGGATGGGCCATCGAATGCTGCAAATTGCATTTTTCCCCGACCGACCCCCGTTGCCATGACAACGAAATTTGTGACAAAATTGGCTATAACTCGGCTTGCGTAAGAGATTTTTGCGCCTATGGGGGTTTTTGGGGATGGGCCATCGAATGCTGCCAATTGCATTTTCCCCGACCGACCCCCGTTGCCATGGCAACGAAGTTTGGGACAAAATGGGCTATAACTCGTCTTGCATAAGAGATTTTTGCAAGATTTTTGTGCCTGTAGGGGGGTTTTCGGGGATGGGCCATCGAATGCTGCCAATTTCATTTTTCCCCGACCGACATTTGAAATTAAACTGTTTGATTTTTCTACCGGTCTAAACGGTCACTGATTATATTTATACGGACATATACTGTAAACTGTCGAAATGCATTGGACAGACTCTGCGTGTTCGTATGAACATTATCTGGTTTATTTATATGGCCATTTCATGGATATAAAAGGAATTTTGTTCAGTATTGTCAGCAATGCAGGCCAGCAGTGACGTCATGCCTGACGCATGTCGTCTGGTTTGTTCATTCATGCCATTAGGTAGTAAGTAACAGTTATAAGCGGCTTGGCTACTGTAAGAAATATCTGAAGCGCAATATCTTTGTAGTTGATCACCAGTAGGAAAACAGTATTTTAGTAACAAAACAGCAAATATAAATGTACAAAACATCATTTTATACACTTGTTAACGGCAACATTTAAGAACTTGCACATCGAAAAAAACAAAAATTACAAAAGGTGATATTATTCAGCAGCACATTGACACACAGTCAGTGTGATGCAGGCAATATCACCTTTTGT
>Ga0209367_1010399_pt1 | contig 12482 bp, 8 predicted proteins | sample WorMetLIZISLAND2_FD_187412 | JGI IMG/M metagenome (GOLD analysis project Ga0209367, IMG submission 187412) | Marine gutless worms symbiont microbial communities from Max Planck institute for Marine Microbiology, Germany - Olavius geniculatus... ... | reverse complement strand
CGCCGAATTCTGCTATAGGCCCCTATGCCTAAGTCGATCGACTTTGAGACCTTTGTCAGGAAGCTTTTGCCATAAAAATTACATTTTGCACCTGTTTCTCGGTTGTACAGTGACCTAAGATAAGTGAGGGCGGTCCCGAAACGGCAAAAAAAATTTAGACTGTTTCTGGTCTAGCATTTCAGGAGCGTAAAAACTGCGACTAGTTTGATGAGAATCATAGCGTCGACGAGTTCAAAAACGGTATGAAAATCGCCAAAGACTGCAGAGAGTACAAGTAGATATAGCGTCATCAAGGAATGCAACAGCGAGCACATAGTCAGGAGCACATGGTGCAGACATCTGTAAGCATTTAGTTCAAGTTGATGGTCGATGTGTTCTCTGACGAACAGCCAACGCGTTCACGACCGAGGAAGAACCGGTCCTTGGTACACTATATATTATGACTATAGGATTTGACGTTTGTCGTCAAATTCAGCAGCGATATTGTTGTTCTGTGATTTCGAATGAATTTGAAGATCACGCATCTTCGATACAGCGAAAATTATTTCAAAGCGTTGTGCAAAAATGTTCTGTAAATGATTTGTGCTTCATTTGACGTAGAATTACGCATAAACACTTTGTGCTACTTTTATGTTCAGGCCGTTTGCAATCTGCCTAAATGTTTTTTGTAACATTATTGCGAAGTTTGTTTTTGAACGTAAAATGTTTTTGCAAACGTTTTATGTTTTACATGTGGACAGCCTTATACCGAACATAGATATAGAGAGAACTTGTCGTTTATGCAGTGGTTTGACAGAATACTTATTCGTTTAACCAACAGCTTCCGTCGGCGCTTCTGTATTTTAAGACGATAGGGCGCTGTACAAATTATTGTGTTACTGTTACGTGTAGCTGTAGGTATATCGACGGTCGATAGTCGATGGAGGACGTGTTCAAGTCGTTCTGTGCGTTCGGCGGACATGGCGCCTCAGGACCCGCTCTGATGGATGGAGCCAAGCTGGCAAAACTCACTCGTGACGTCAAACTGCTCGACAAGAACCTCACGTCCACTGACATCGACATCATCTTCTCCAAAGTCAAAGGCAAAACAGAGTAAGCACGATCGGCGCTGTTTACAACCGAGCTAGCTTGGTGGCTCGGCGGTTAGGGCGTTCGATTCGTGATCGCGAGGTCGCTGGTTCGACTCCCTGCCGGTCCGCTGCCAAGTAACAAATCTGGGCAAGTTGTTTATACCTACATGCATGTGTAGGTGCACGTGCTCTAGTGGCTGGTTTTGATTCGTAACTTTCAGCTTACAGTTGGAATCTCACCGCGGGTCATTTGCAAGCAACCTTGAACAAAATGCCGAACTGTGTGTTCAGGCCAACTCAGCCTTCTATCCCCAGCGATATGAAAAATGAGTAATAGTTTTTTGTGACAAAATTTTGTGTCCCTGTGTGAGAGGGTTCCTCTCGAACGTGGGCGTCAAAGTCAAAAAAGAATATCCTCCCTCTAAAAAGACGTTATGTTGCTGCTATTGGCTCGTCTAGTGTGAAAGCGGTTGCAGATATGTACATACACTCATGACGGGCTTTTTAGATTTATTAATATCGATGACCTTGAACGACCATGAATTTTTTTAAATAGGGGTTTTAGTGAATTTTTCGCAATTTTTGCTGCAGCGCACATTTTAAAAGTGAATTGCGACGATAATTGGCTGGAGACGGACCAAGACAACCTGTGTATGAAATTTTTAGCATTAAACGCTGATTTTAGCCGTCTATGCACTGATGACGAGTTTCTTATTGGTATCAACATCGATGACATTAAATGACCTTGAACCTCCAAAATAGGTTTTAGTGTTTTTTGCAACTTTCGGCTGCAGCGCACATTTTAAGAGTGATGGCTAAAGATGAACATGGCCAACCTGCATATAAAATTTTTAGCATAGAACGTACATTTTAACCACCTAAGTTTCGACCTCTTAAATTCAAGGAGTCTTTCGTCAAAGGCTTCAAATTTGAGTACTCTTTCAAGACGCATTGCCATTTTATTGCACGCTGTATGTACATTGATTGCCCAGGTGGCTGTCGCGCTTCATGTGAGCTTTGCTCAAATTACTTGTTTTCATTGTTAGTTCACACCATCTGACAGTAAATGTTTTTTTCTGCATTTTCTGTCGTCGTATGTTAACGTTATTTTCTTTCGTACAAATTATGCTTGCTACCGCTAGATTGCTAAATATGATTGTCGTGTTTGGGGACAACTTAGGCCTAGTTTACGAGTTCACAGATTTTGTTGGCTTGCACATGTTCAGGCGTAAGATCAACTACAAGCAGTTTGAAGCGGCGTTGAAACTGATGGCTGAAAAGAAATACCCGGGAGACGACGGAGGCCTCGAAAAGCTGAGAGCCAAAATTTTGGAAAGCGGTGGACCCGCTACACACGGAGTCACGGTATCCAGATACGATTTTTGATGCTTTTAACATAATTTTCTGCTATGTTTTTGCATATTATCGGAGAGATAGGCCTACTGCATAGTAGGGGCCTATAGCCTGATGTTTCACTTGAAATGCATAGATCTAGGCCTACTTTCGCCTACTTTCAGAGCTAGTGTGACACAGTAGGCAATTAATAACAAGGTTCGTTTAAATCGTTTATATCCAAAGCTTACCGAAACCCGAAACAGTTTATTTTGTGCGAAAACTGACCGATGCATTTCGTAACCTGAGATCACTCACAGTCTTCTCACGGAACGATAACTAAGTTGACTGGATGCTTTTGAGTGTTTTTTGAGCTGTCGTATACCGCAATTGAAAGGGTGATCAATCTTCCGAAGTTGCGGGTGTTGTCTGGATCTGCATGCTGTAGCTGAGCTTCTTAATTATTGTTCAGCATGCTCACTATTAGCAGCATCAACATGCATCGTATTAAATATTACAGTGGTGTCGCGTTTTATTTGCCCAATCTCTAGAAATGTCTCTGGTACCGTCCGTTTTCTGACTCTGTACGGCGTCACATGATTTCAAACAAGTCCGTTTTTACGCGCAACAGCAGCTACAGCGCGTCTTAGCCATCACAATTTTGTCTGTCCGTCTGTCCGTCCGCCTGTCCGTCAGTCCGTCTGTCCGTCACACGGGTGGATCAGTCGAAAACGGTGCAAGCTAGGATCACCAAATTTTCACCCTCTGCTGCTTGGATGACTTTAGTTTCAAGAACCGTAAAGCTTTTCCATAAATTCGAACGGGGTCACCTCGAATGAAGGCGCTAAATGAGAGGGGGTAGGAAAAATTTGCGATTTCCAGCCGGTACGGCGTTGGCAGAGCGAGACAGGTCACGCCGTCTGGTGAGTACAAGTAAACACTATAGATAATTAGCCGCCGGTCGTCTGGCGCCCTCTGGCGACTGATTTTGTTTTACTGAGCTTTCAAACATGCAGTGCACCGCTGTTGCACGTTTTCCTTTGCGTTAGCTTGACTTTTCTTGTGTAGTAATGTCGTAGACTATAGACCCTATTATCTTTCTGAGTCGAACACAGCGTCTGTGCTGACTTCGGCCCGATAAGATCTGTGGGCAATGTTGTCCATTCCGTCTGTGGTAGCAACTAATCAATCGTGATGCAAGTGGTCCAGCGCACGGACCGATGAAATCGATCAACGCGTCTCTCAGCCTCAGGCCGCTTGGAGGCCTATGTTAAGCACTTATTGTCGAACGCAGAGCAGAAATGCGTATAAGAATTCATCCGCTAAGCTTTATTTATGTTCATCGAGGCTTTTAGACCCAGGCCTGTAGACAGTTCTTAGTGAAGAGTGATGGATGACGACAACGATGATAATAATGGTGATGATAATAGTTTACGCTCTAACTGATTGACCGGCCGCCTAGCGAATGACACTAAATGAAGTGTAGGCGCTACTGAGTAGAATTCGCGTGAATATTGTGATGTAGGGTTTAGGGTTTAGGATTAGGTTAGGGTTAGGGTTGTTTGGGGTTAGGATTTTGGTTTGGGTTAGCGTTGTTAAAAGATTTATGTGACAATAATGAACAACAAATGTTAGCGTACAATATGGGTGGTAAATTCGAGGTTCCGGCACGCAAGAAAAAAATTTGTCGACTGGTAATCCGTGATGGTCTACTTGCTATGCTTGAGGTGCTATTTGGCGGACTGGCGATCCGTGATGATACGGCTGAGGTCGTCAGTTGCTCGGCTGCCGCCGTCCGAGGGTGCTCGCCGTATTGCCACAGGGAGTAGGGACACGATCTTAGCCGGTACCTGTGAGCACCACGGTGCTCGTATATACGTACCGGCTAAGGCTGTTCAAGGTGGTGACCGATCAAATGTCCGACCGGTCATGACCGGGCAAATATCGAAGCCTCTGACAGGTCAAATATCCGGCCCTCAGAGGCCTGGATATTTGACCGGGCACGTTTGGCCGATTAAAACAAAATTTGACCGGTCAAACAGCATAGGCTGTAGGCTATTCGACCAGCTACCGGTCAAATATTCTGTGCCATAATAATAACAATAATAAAAGTAATTCGACATGAGGCAGCATCGCTGTGGCTGCAATTCATGTTTTCGCTGGTGTTTGGCTCCCAAATCTGCACTTTCATGGGGGCGTGATTTAGGACCCCATCTAACACAAATATTGTGTCATTGAACGTGTAGCCTACTCGCCAAACGACATATAGGCTTTAAGTCCACCAAACGGTTTAAGCGGGGTAATGTAACAAACAGACGACAGAAATGTGTCGTAGTAGACGGAATCGCATTCATGCTATAGGGTCCTGGGAACGATATTGCGGTTTGTGGTTGTTGTTCTTTAAGATGATAACGATTATGCCTATTGATTGTGCTGCTGCTGCAGTGGCGTAACCAGAAATTCCAATTGGGGGGGCTTGTCTCCCTTCTCCTCCCCTTTCTTTCCCCTTTTGTCCCTTTCCTTCCTGCCCTCTCCTTTTTACCCCTTTTCTCCCCTCCCGTGCCCTTTCCTCTCCCTTCCCCTCCCTTCCCTTAGAAGTAGGACCCCTGAAATCCAGCTAGGGGTCTGGGGGAGCGCTGTGAGCTCCCCCAGTGAGGTCTGGGGCGGAGCCGCAGCCGAAATCGAATTCGGTGCATTTTAGCTTTAAAAGATGAGATCTGGTGGCAACAATTTTAATTATTTTCCCGAAAATAAACTGACCAAATTGGCAAATTTTGTGCAGTTTATACGTATGCTTATGTTTTGTTTGTCCGGAGGATTTGGGGGCCTGGGCCCCCTGCCCCCCCTTGGCTACGCCACTGTGTTGCTGCTGTTGCTGATGATGATGATGCGTGTACAGAAAGTGGTGACGGCCGGAGCGGTCGACCGGCTAACTGACGTGTCCAAGTTCACCGGTAGTCACAAGGAACGCTTCACCGAAGACGGCAAAGGCAAGGGCATCGCCGGGCGCCGAGACGTTGTCGATAACTCTGGCTACGTGTCCGGATTCAAGTCCACATCCGCAGCCAAAGCACCCGCAAGTCCAGCGCCGAAACCTGCCGACGACAACTAGCACATGACCTGGATTCCAACTTTGCTGTCTACTTCCATGCGTCTGTCTGTGCGTTCCAAATAGCCTGCATGGTTGGATCTGTTTCAAACCACTGGGCTCAATGTCATACTTTAAACTGGGGTATAGTTTTTGAGACATTCCATTTAAACTTAATAGTCCCTTTCAAGGTCAGGGCCTACATCAATCACGACAGTTTAAAGCATCCAACACTGTCCGAGGGCGCTTTTTGCTGGCTCAGAAAGACTGTTAATTTTATGATGTTTATAGAGTTTACTGTAACGTATGAAATTTCTACATTACGCTATACGGTTTACACGATTTCACCGTTTTTGATCATAAGGGAGCTGGACCATTTTGTACAAGAGTCGAGCCGCTGCATTCCTTTAGCAAATACGGCCCATATAAAAGGCGATAACAGTCAGATGTCATCGTGTCCGTATAGACGATTGTACAAGTTATAAATAGTTTTTGCAAACGACGACATAAGCCTTTTGAACCCCGACAAACAATAGAATATTGCACATGTATGGTTCGACATAAACATTGTAAACGTCATGTGAAACAACAGAAAAAAATACGGTAGGTTTTCTGTTTGGCACGGAAGTAAAACTTCGGAGAATTCATTCAGAATGCTCGCAGTCTCTGCAACGTTAGACGTATCGTCATCATTCCATCAGTCAAACAAATCCAACCGCAGGCGAGGCCCGCGAACTGAAGAGGATGACGAACTGACAAGACGATGGCAGACGATGGCAGACGATGTCAGACTGAGGACTGTTGCTGTTTGATGTGTGTTGCTTGTTGGTCGACTGTCACTGCAGCTTGTCTGTCTAATTGTTAGTACGGTGTGGTTTAAGGTCGGAAACATCCCGTAGTACTTTTTGAGGAGGCTCAAGACAGTTCGGGGCAAACCAAGTTGTCACGCGCCTTGACCGAAACGCCATTATATGCCTGATACAAGGCGGTGGTATAACGGTGCGCGAGATAAGTAGGCCTAATAATCGAAGACCGCCCGTGCAATTTAAATTCCGGGCTTTTGCCAAATTCTGAAAGCATTTGGGGAAGGATAGACCCTATTTCGGCGCCCGTTAAAAGTGCTCCCAGAAAAGCTTAAGCCTAAAATTTTCTGTGCCTCCGGTTGAAGTTGGCGAAAAAGTAGGCCTGGCGACGAGGAGGGGCGGGTTTTTAAAATTTCATAACATGCCGTGTAGGCCTAATTGACACACTGGATATCTACGAACGAAAACTAAAGATATCGCACTATATCAGATTATATGCAAACAGTTTTTTCAGTATGAGTCTGAAAGCTAGCTAAAAACTGCAACAATATTTGTGAGGGTACGATAAAAATCTTAGGGACCTAGGTTTTTAAGGCAAGGGGGCGAAAATCGGAAGCACGGGAATTTTTAGGCCTTCTGAGATGACACAGACACAGAAATTGAGGGCTAGGCCTATACATTCGAGGTAGGCTTAAACAATTAAACCACACTCATGTTGTTGTCTTATCTAAATGGCATGATGCTGAAAGAGCGTAGACTGTTCCAGTTGGCATTCGCTGTGCTAAGTGTAGAGTTTTGACTTTCGAGTAGCCATTATTGAAGGCGGAAGAAAACAAGTGGCGACTTTTAACTCCAACGCGGTGAAACTGTAGACATTTTCACAAGGCTTATAATTGTTTTGCCAAAAGACAATGCTTAAAGTCTTTTTCGTGGCGAGCTTTTTTTGACGCGTAGATGCCCGCCTAAGCTTATTTGAGTTCTGCGATAGCGAACAGTTAGTAAACACGATGTTGTTTGCACCTCGAGGGTAAAGTTTTGCTGCATTTTGCTATAAGCCTACTTTAGTTTTATGGAGGAAGATTGAACATTTGTAACAAAAATGGGCTATACAAGTTCGATTGTAAAGCAGTTAACTGTTAACGTATTATGATTAAGTAGGGGTCTAAGTGTAATGAATAAAATTCTAGAATACTTTCGTCAGCACACTAATTCAATGCATTCCGCACATTTTGCTTCCAGTGTTTAAAACGTGACACTTTACTTTTGTCCATATCTTCGCCAATTATTTCACAAGGTAGTGTAAAACTGTAAAGACGCATTTACGGTTTGGTGGGATATGAGCCTAATACTCACATTATTGCAAATAGTCCGCAGAGTGTGCCAGTGGAAGAATTTTGAAAATCGGTCAAGTGAAGATATGGACAAAAGTAAAGTGCCACGTTTTTGGCCCACCCTGTACATAATTAATATGTAGGCTGTCCAAAATATTTTTAACTGCTCGATTAATGATGATCTTCCATTGCTATATACTTCCGCAAGTATACTGTTGATGCAGAGTTTCATTTTAATCAATCGCAACCGTCAATCTCATTTGACAGACTGTGTCGATTATTGAAATAGGCCTACTGCATATTAAATGAATTATGTTTTAGGTAAACAAAATCGTAGGCATAGGTCCGATACGCGTCACACGAGTGTTGTTTAGGCTATCGGCTCAAACTGAATGGGCAATAGTTGCAAATAATGATTGATGTACAGAGTAATAACGTATTATAGATTTTTATTATGAGTATCTGTCTGCATTGCTAGGTCAATTGAATTGCTTATTATAGGGACCTGCTGACAGTTTTGACGCTACGATCTTACAATAGTCGATAGATTTTTACTGCAATGTTTATCTGTAGGCTTCATTATCAACAGGCTGCATCGAAATAAACTATAGCCTATTTCTTAATATTCAGAGGTATTTTATCACTTTCTGAATACTTTTGGATCTCACTTTTTCATATATTAAGCGTATATTATGCAATCGATTTTATCGATGAATTGAAGATGACTAGGCCTACCAAATAAATATATCGCATTATATATTGGCATTTTATCGTTAGGCCTATTTCTACAGATGAACAGGGAATATTGTCGTGGCAGCTGTTTTCATTGTACTGTTGCTTGTCTAGAGTATACATGTATTTATGGTACTATACTTCGGCTTGTAGGCCTATCGCTTCAGAAACAGCCGTTTTCGAGTGTTGCGATATTCCTACGTACGTAGGCTATACATTTCTGCTACAGTCTGTCTATGTAATTATGTGTCTGTAAACGGTGACAATGTCTCAAGGAATTATACATGTAGCTCTGTATTTTAATGTTATCACAAGTGATTTCTAATTACACTTATTTTACAGAGCCTTTAGCGGCGAAACCCAAACACTCCAAGTTAAACGCTCCAAGTTAAACGTCAACGAATACAAAGAATACGGTAGAGTTCTGCATAGCTCTAAGTTTGATATCCCCGATAGGCCTACTTTCTCGGGCGGGACGTTAAACCCTAGGCCCTATACTCATTCAACTCACTCCAAATAGGCCTACCCAACGCTCTAATTATCTCAGCGTTTTATCCCGACTCTAAAGCGTTAGAAAGAAACGAAGATAGCCAAGCGAAAGGACGTGGTCTACACGGCTGAAGCTCAGAAGACCGGAAAAGGGTGAGGAGTGATTTTTTTTGTTTTTGGAAGAGGCGAGGCAGCGAGTCTTTCTCCACCGGTTTATGTAAAGTCTTGGAAACGACCGGATCAAATAAAGAAATATTCTATTCTATATACCTACTATAGATGTAAGAACATTTTTTCATGTTTTTAATAGAAGTTTTTAAAACATGTTTTTTAATGTTTATTTTTATTTTTTTTAATTTTAAAATGTTTTGTGCATTTTAATGTCGTTTTTTGTTCTTGTTAAGACACAAACATACAAAATTACAAATATGATTTATTGCTCATGGGCAAATTGCGTTCAGTTGATTTTGATCTGTACATTAGTATATTCCGGTTTATAGTCTCTGCAATTGGTAGGTTTTTGTTTTTAATTATCTGAGTTGGATATTCTTCGCGTGTATAATGGCGAAAAAAGTAGCGATTGGAAACAACTGCAGTTTAATGTTTTATGCATGTTTTATGTTTTTTATAAAAGTGAAAAAACATGTTTTTTTGTTTTTTTTTTCATTTGCAAATCAATGTTTTTAACATCTATGAATCATAGACTATGGTGCCTACTAAATAAAAAGACTAGGCGTAGTGTATTTGACCGGACCTCGCAAATTGTTTTCAGTGTTTTCAGCACTCGGGGCAGCTTCTCATGGTCCTGTAAAACATTGCTTATGAATGTTCTTTTGAAAGAAAACCGCACCGTACATGACAGGGCCAAATCCCCCCCCCAAAAATGTTTATACAGCATGGGCCAAAAAAGTAAGCTATTGTACTTTTTCACAATTTTTTTACCAGTGAACTGTGTAAAGAATTTGATACTCAGTGGCATGTACGCCACTTATTATGTCGCTACACTACCTTGTAAAATATAGGTAAAACAGACAAACATGTACCCGTTTATTACCATGCTGTACAGACTAACTGAACTGTCAGGTTTTTCGGTTTCCTCTGTTAGTAAATTATGGGAAGTAGAAAATTGTACAAAGTAAAAAAAATCATCCCACAAGTGTGCAGCTTGACATGGACCAAAAAGAACAAGAAAATTAACGTAGCCTATTATTTATAAACGCCTTTAATTGCTATTCATAGACACACACAGGGATTCATATACTTCATAAGCATCAACCTAATGCGTGTGAAAAACGGGATGAAGACCGACAAATAGGCTACTAAAGTTTTAAAGCTTGCTCAAAATCTTCAGAACTAACTAAATCGCCGATAAACTAAAAAAATAACAACTAACGGAACTCACGTTTCAGCTGCTGAGGTGGTGGCGTAACGTAGCGGTAACGCGTTTCATCCGATCAACGAAGTTACTCTACGCCGGGCCGGGTTAGTACTTGGATGAGTGACTGCCTGCGGGTAGGTAAACCATCTCGGTATGTAACCAGCCGCTTAAGTCAACTCAGCCTTCCATCCCTCTGGGGTAGATAAATCAAGTACCAGCCTATCTGGCTGGGGCTGGGGTTAAGGCGGGGCGCGTTCACCTGTGTCGGGTGCAGGTATATAACACTGTGCGACGCCATACGGCAGGTGACGCTCCATAGCCCTGTTATGGGTTAATTCCTGTAAAGAGCTAGAACACCATCTTTAAATGAAACATTTTGTCGTAGCCTAGGTCAATTACAGCGATGATGCGTGTCACCTCTGAGGCCAGCCAACGACAAACACTAAGCCCCTAGTTCTATACAGTGTCAGTAGCGGATGTGTTGTCGCTGGGCGTGATGTTGGTGTTGCGAGCCTGTGCCGGTCCGTGCACCTGGCGATGATGGCGCAAGTTCTGAGCGTAGACGAACGTCTTGCCGCACTGAGCGCATGCAAAGCGTCTCTCTCCTCCGTGCGTGCCACGGACGTGCGCCTTCATGTTGAGGTAGCGCGTAAAAGACTTGCCGCAGAGCGGGCAGATAATTCCGCCAGCGTGCTGACGCCGGTGATCAGCACTCTCACGCGATGTCTTGATCTCTTTACCGCACTGCCGACACTTGTATAGGTAGCCGTCGGCGTGCAAGCGCTGGTGTTTGTTGAGATCGGCGCGGCAGATGAACCGGCGACCACAGAGTTCGCACTGAAAGGGTCTGTCGCCGCTGTGGGTGCGACGATGAACGGTCAGCAGGGTGGCCCGTGCGAACGAACGACCACACACGTCGCAGGAGAAGGGCTTGGGCACGGGCTCGACGGCGTGGAACGTAGCGAAGTGAGCACGCATGCTGCGCTGGAGGGTGAACGTCTTGCTGCAGGCGGGGCACGGCACACGACCGTCAGCGCACTGGGTGACGGACTGTGCTAGGAGGTCTGCGGCGTTAGCACCGGGGACTTGAAGGACTGGCGAGCGGCAGCACTGCTCGTGTGCCTCGAGGGCGGTCTGACGTTGGAACGCGCGACCACAACGACCACACTGACGTACACATCTACGACGACGATTGTCCAACTCTACCTCGCTGTCAAACGCTTGCCTGCGGTCTACGCAGCTCTGAGTCAACACGTGCGTGCCCGTCTGTGACACTGACGCGCTGCTGTTGGCACCGTTAGTTAAAGACCTAGCTCCCGCCGCCAGCTTGTCACAATCAGCCGAGTTCCTCGCTGACTGCAGCAGATCTGAAACATTAATGGCGATAATACACTGTCAGAAAGCTCAAACAGCCAAACCTCCGAAATCCGTTTATAATTTGCTGAATCACACCGCAACGTGTCAGTTTACACCTCAGGCCTACGAGGTATATATACTAAACTAGATGATTCCGGATGACTAGCCTACAGAAATCACTTCCTCTTTGCGCCGTACGCGAAAACCCGTCTTCAAAATTTCATCAAAACCTTTCATTGTTTACATAGGCTATCACGGACAGACTTGGTATAAACTTATGCATTGTCAGATGCTATAGGCGTAACATCTTTACTGCCGTTACCGTGTCAAAATTTCATGCGAAATCCGTCTTAATTTCAAGTAGGCCCTAACATCTGCAGTTAAGCACTACGCAGAGCACTGTTCGTTCTTCTTCTTCAATCCTTAGTTCGTCACTGATCTGTTGAAAATTGGTGACTGGCTTCTCGGCACCCACATATGGCTATCATTCGGCCTATAGTCATTAGTCTAGACTTGCTATACTGCAGTATTGAACGTGGCTGTCCACTTGTTGTGTAATGTTTATGTTTAGATTTTAAACGCGTACAGCAGTGGCGTAGCCAGGGAGGGCCCCCAATCTTCCAGACAAAACATAAGCATACATATAAACTGCACAAAATTTGCCAATTTGGTCAGTTTATTTTCGGGAAAATAATTAACATGGTTGCTACCAGATCCCATCTTTTAAAGCAAAAATGCATCAAATTTGATTTCGGCTGGGGCTCCACTCCAGACCCCGCCGGGGAGCTCACAGCGCCCCCAGACCCACTAGCTGGATTCTAGGGAATCCTACTTCTAAGGAAAGAGAGGCAGGAGAAAAGGGGAGTGCACGGGTAGGGAGGGGTAAAAGGGGGAGGGCAAGAC
>Ga0209367_1010397_pt1 | contig 12482 bp, 6 predicted proteins | sample WorMetLIZISLAND2_FD_187412 | JGI IMG/M metagenome (GOLD analysis project Ga0209367, IMG submission 187412) | Marine gutless worms symbiont microbial communities from Max Planck institute for Marine Microbiology, Germany - Olavius geniculatus... ... | reverse complement strand
GGTCTGACCTGTAGGTGAGTTTCTGAAAAAAAGGTATACGTACAGCTAGAAAAATTTTTGCGTATATTTCACCCATTTGCCGGGAAGCCCCCCTTGGAGGGATTTGCATAAAATTTCGCATGACGGGTCCCCTCGGCGACGTAATCAACCCTGCCAAATTTTATCTCAATCGGGTCAGGGGTTTTGATTCTGTGGGGGGTCGAATTATTGGCTTTCCTATAAGAAAGAGAAGTCGCCGTTAACACAGGGCTTGAACTACCGTTCAGCCTGTGATTATATCCTTTTGAAACTCTAGCTATATAGGCTACGTCTAGCGAGTGGCACAAAACTGGTTAATTGGAGCTTTTTTCGCTGAACTATAGCACTATGTAAGGATAAGGGGTTCAGTAATTATCAGTGTCAGGGAACGAAAGTTCCAAGGGACGAAAGTTCCTGAGGACTAAAGTTCCACCTATGGAACTTTCGTTCTCGGGAACGAAAGTTCTCTGGTATGAAAGTTCCATGAATCCTTAATACTATGCAGATAGAGGAAGTAATTCAGAAATAGCATCAAGTTAGACGTGAAGTAAAGGGTATAACAGGTAAAAGTTTTGAATATGAAAGCCTGAAGTTCGTACCTGCAAGTGCATTTTTACGACTTTGATAGCACAAGCTAATGCATACTTTCCGGGACATTCTCGGCTATCATTTTTTCACATTTTCTACTAACTGTTACTGATGTCCGCCGTGGCAGCTGGCAGTAAAGGATGCAATGTGGCCATGGCCAGGAACATTCTGAAGTTCTGAACAGCCATCATGTTAGCTAATAACTATGTGGGCACGGGTAAAATGCGGACCTGCGGACTTGCGGACCTGCAGACCGACCAGCGGGTAAACTGCGGACCAAAACTTGCAGACCGCCAGTGTGGACCAGTGGGTAAACTACGAACCACCAAATGCGGACCCCGTGCAATCGAACGCCTAATGAGAGATGTGCCATGTGTATAAGCTTACTATAGCGTTCATGTATTTAGGCCCTGTATAAGCGTTTACTGCTGTAGTTCAGGTAATTGTAAGTGTAAATACGGCAGATACTTTACTGTCAAGCGTTGACATAGACGTGTTGAATATTAATGAGGCGGGACCAGTCAAAGGCGACACACTTTAGCTGCATTTTTCATCAGCGAACGGGGGGGGGATGTTCACTGCTGACGTCATGTTCATTTACATATTCATGCAAAACGATATTAAATGAATGTTCAATGATAAAAACCAAAACAACAACAGACACGAGACTACCGTAGAACAACTACGACCACAGTTTTATCTTGGTAGGCAGATTGCGTTAGTGGTTGACCTAGTTAAATAATGAGCGTCCAAATAAGGCAATAGAAACGAAGTCTGGTAGAATAGCCCCACCCCATTAGCTGATGAAAAATGCAGCTCTAGCTTAAAAATAACAGTTAGGTTAAAATATTCTTTGAACCACATTTTTGGAAATATCTTGAAAACGGTGCACCGGAGCTCAAAAATTCAAAAAAATGCCCCCCTTACTAACGCCCTGCCTCGAAATTTTTTCTTTTACAAGATGGGGTCGAAAAAAATTAAATATTCTTTGGTGACATTAAATATTATATGAAACACATTTTTGCAAATATCTCGAAAACAGTGCCCGTGAATTTGAATTAGACTTATATAAGCTGCGTTTCGGATGGCCTAACAACCATGAACAAGTTTAGTGTACCACGGATAATTAGACAGTCTATGCTGAAGCACAAAAACAAATATACTAGTATATTTCATCAATACAACAAAACAAAACTCTTTCAAATTTTCCATCTGCCGTGCCGTCAAACAGAAATTAAAACTGAAGATTATATCTGCCATGAAAATTTACGACAGATAGCAATAATCAACTGCTTATTTTCCGTGAACTTACACGGAAGCATCTTTTCGCTTTTTGGCTATATGTCGTGAAAATTTATGTATTGAAACATATACATTAAAGCTAAGGAAATAAACGTTAAGCACACAATAATTATTGACGTGTTACAGCTATGCTGGTGAGTCTGTTTGTCTGTCTGTTAGTTAGTTTAAACCAGGTGGGAATTTTAATGCTGTTTTGTTGCTAATTGTCTGCCGCGAGCGCAAGTCTGGCAGTGAAAGAATTTTGCAAATCAGTCAATGTGAGGCAATATAGACAGACTCGATGCGTACAGTTTATAGGCCTTTTTTCAAAATATAAGATCACGGTCACGTTTTCAGACATAAGCTGAAAACTCATGGCCGCTTACCAGTGATGTGGTCAGTTACATAGGCCTATACTATACAGGCTACAGCAGTTGCTAATTTGGTATTATTGCCTGCATAATCTGATAATACTGTACTAAATAGCAGCAGATAATAATATTTATTTTCTGTAAATTTTCATGGCAGATAGCCATTTGATGCTAGCTGCTGTGAAAATTCAGGCAGATAGCGAAAATCAACTACTTATTTTCCATGAATTTTCACGGCAGATAACACCTTGCAATTAAAACTATTAGATAAAAGTATTAAAACTATTAAAAGTATTATTATCATTAGCATATATATAATACATTTGTCCGTGGTGCACTATAACTTGTTCATGATTGTTAGGCCATCCAAAACGCAGCTATAGATAATGCGGACCAGCGGACCGACCAATGGGTAAACTCACTGAGTTATATATTCTAGGCTTAGTTGATATCATTGGGTTAGTCTAGTTCTAAGCTGTCCGTACTGTCCGTCAATATAGCTCTAGGCTAATATTTAGGACGACGTTCTTTGTCTATCATTGGGTAAACTGCGGACCTGGTCCGCAGGTTTGGTCCGCAGTTTACCCGTTGGTCGGTCTGCAGGTCCGCAAGTAGGCAGGTCCGCATTTGAATGTGGCTTGGTAGTTTGTGTGGCTTGGTAGTCTAGTGGTTAGCGTGTCGGACCCAATGACCGCGAGGTCGGGGATTCGATCCCTAACCACTGCACTCTCAAGTAACAACCTTGGGCAAGTTGTTCACACACCACAGCCCGTCGGTGCGATGCCCCAGTTTGGGGGCCCTGCCGACTAAATATCCAAATCCATTTTACCCGTGCCCTACCTATGCACTTGTTCAACATCATGTCCGTGGTGATATCACAGACCGCTATAATGGTATGTTTAATGCTTATATTATATTTGTTTATATTTACATTTACCGGACATAAAATATTAAATTACGGTAGGCCTACAAAAATACATAAATAACCGGTTCTAATTAGTGATGTGTGACTGTTACAATTTTAATTTCGGCGCGATATCGATAGCTCGATACCTTAATGAAAAAATATCGCGTTATTGATACGGTATCAGTTTACACGTGATTATGCTTTAGCTTGTATGACTGATCCAGACAATAAAATAAAAACTATTTTATGATAATATTTTAATTCACACAAAAACACTAGTGTACGTAGAGCGAAACAGAAACTGAAAGTAAGACAATCAATAAACCTGAGTTACATAAACATAAAAAGCATGCCAAATACAAGCTTTAAAATGACCGTGAAAATGGCTGTATAAGTGTGAAAACCGGGGTGGTGTCTAACTGCTGCGGCAATGCCTGAACCTCTGTCGAGCTCACATTTTCCGGATATTAAGCAGGGTCGTTTTGCCTACCCCTGCCGTCCGCCAATTCGGCGGCCGGTACGACACCCTGATCCACAAGCCGGCCTGACCGGGTAAGCATGTCCGCGGTCAGTCCGACGAAACTACAGGCCTATAGCAAAGAACTAAAAAGAACGGCAGCAATTGCGAAAGCGATCAGGGAGAACTAGACCAAGGATCTAAAACAAACTGGTAAAGTTACTGACCCACGACCAATGGAAAACAAAAGTCGTAATTATTATTCCGTATCAGCTAAACAATCCAGCGATAGCATCGGCAATCAATAATACAGTCTGTCAGTTCACGAACTTCACCGAAGCCACCAGAATTACTGGTGGTCTATGTAAGCACAGGCAATAGCCATATAACGCTTATTATTCTAATAACTAAGGTTAACTATGTGTTTCCGGTTGCAGTTCCCGTTTCAAACAATTTTTAAATTGATTAATTGTATTACTGACACACACGTCAGGCAGTGCATTCCAGTGATCAACTACTCTGTTGCTAAATACATACTTTCTCAAATCTAATCTAAGTGCGTTTTTTGTACCTCACGTTTTGTCTAGTTGTTCCTGCAGGAACCCTTCTGAGGGGTCAAAGCCGACCCCCCAGACAAGTTCCAGTGGGAAAGTCGTCTTCATGCAGTGGGGGTTAACCCCCCCTCGAACCCTCCGGCAAATCGAACGCTGAGGTAGTGCAAAAACAGACGTAGTGTGAGATGGAAACTAAAACATTTATTCAATAACCAGTTGTGTCAGAAATATTTGTACCAAAAATTATTTAAATATGATAATTGGTTTTAAAGTTACAGTCGAAAATATCGGGGATACTTTTTTGAGACACAGTGTATAATTAAAAGCTCTAAAAAACTTCATTATCTTGGCTACAAGTGAGACTTTGAGTTTTAAGCCACTCTCAAAGTAACACCCTAGTATTTGGCTGTCGACCATTCACGAAGTAAATTACCATTTAGTAAAATAGCAATACATGGCCTTTTGTATCTATGACCACACCTAAGCAGACATGACTTATTAACATTAAAATACACATCCAACCAGGCCATTTTACCTTCACATATTTCAGTCATGATTGTACGTGATTTTAGTCCATAACCCGCTAAATTTAAAACCTAAAAATTTCAACGCATTATGCATAAAACTAAAAACGTTGAAAAGTTCAACAGCAAACAAAAAAGATGTGGCGTTCTTTTGGATACTTGTTATTATGAAACGCATGTCGGAGCGACTACACATAATCAAACTAACAGTATTTATAACAGCAAAACTCATTTTGCACGACGTGACTATACCACTTTAATTGTGGAAAAAAGTTGCTCGACTAAAAACTACATAAAAATTGGTGAAATATGCCAGCCAAGTGGCGACATTGTGCGGCCGTCCGCCTTAGCTATATATAGGCCTACATTAGGCTACGTACTACACTCGCAACCCTAAAATTTACGCGGCGTTTGACTCTTAGCTGAAAATTGGCACGCCGGTTATCTTCTTCTGCTCCGGGGACAGTTAAGACAAATTTTAGTTTTGCACATGCGCATTTTTGTTTTCAAGTTTGAGCCCCTACTGGACCGACACACACAGACGGACGTGTACGGGAAAGCATGGCAGCATTGCAACAGCCGGTGTCCTGGCAAAACGTGGGCCGACAAAACCGAGAACGACAAAACCTGGACACTGTGACATTGTGACTGTGACTAAGGTTTAGGAAATAAGGTTAAGGATAGGGTTAGGAATTAGGGTTAGGGTTCGTGTAGTGGGCTAGTTTTGACGGTCCAGTTTTGACAGGGAACCGCAACATCTATTTGGACAGCTGCACAATAGCCTAGATTTATACAGAACAGTAGGCTAACCCAATAATTATGTGAACGCAGAAAGTCCTAGAGTTCTCGCTAGTCGATCTGTATGAAAGCTTATACCGTACGGCTACTGAGTTTCCATACAATGTCACTGAATGACGAAACTCGATATTAACCGACAAGCACATTTTCTATTGTGACTAGCAATCTAGCAAACTGTTGTGTTGTTTATCCAAGAGTGAAAGTATACCAAGCAGGATGCAGCAATATTTAATAATTTTCGTCGCCATATTCTCGACACCTTCAAAGCTTGCCTTCTAAGGCTAGGCAGCGTAGCCATGCGGCGGTAGGGTGCAACGTCCCTAACTTGACTTGCAATTTCGTGAGTGCAAATTTATGCAAATTTTATGCAAATTTGTGCAATAAAACTAGCAAATTTACTGGCTCCAATACAGACGACTTTAGATGAAGACACTTAATTGACCCTTTTCAGGTCAGATGCATCGCGCGCTGTGCCTGTGACAGGCGGGCTTTCGTGTTTCTTGTGCAGACGCAGAATGCCAGCAATAATTAATCATCGCATCCCGATCCAGTGCGGTGGAAAGTAGTCGGACTGGAAGGCGAGCAATGAGGATGGTGCCGGCCAGTCGGCATAGTAGATCGCAGTGCCATTGGCCAGCCACGCCGCCCACCAGCTGAACGTTCCGACAGACATGATGACGTGGTCGCAACGAGCCAGTATCGCCAGGTCGACCTCGGGAGAGTTGGCGAGCGAAAACTTCATCCGCGCGCCGGAGGCGAAGTCTACAGCCGTCGGGAGGTTCTCACGACACCACGTGATATTATCGCTGCAAACGACGAACTCGACGTGACGATATCGATCAGTGAAGTAGCGCATTGCCGACCGGAGGTACTGTAGCGGTGCCACTATGTAGCCGCCCTTGTACGCGTCCGACGCGTAACCGTGACGCACGTGCACACCGACGCGCGTCTTTCCGCTGTCACTCCCAGACGAAGACGCCGCAATAAACGCGTCCGCTGCGTCGGCAACAGGCTCTCGAAACCGAAAGTTCCGTCGGACGCGGTCGGCAGATTGGTCGAAGTATCGCCACGACTGGAGATAACAGCAAATACGCACGTTGGTCGGCCGTTGAGTGCGACCGAGGGAGAGCAGTAGATGGCGCGTGCTGGCCTCGTACGTGCTGGCTCGCTGTTCGCGGTAGTTGACGACTGACGATGCCAGCAGTGCGTTGTCCATGTTGTCCACGATCAGCTCGACGATATGAAACGCGTCGACCAGTGACGAAGACCGGTCAATGATGGGAGTCATGTTGTTCTGCGCGGCGATACCGACAGTTGCCGCGAACACAAACATGAGGTTACCGAGACGCCTGTTGTCTCCCGCCGACCATTCGAACGTCAGGAACAAGCGCGGAACGACACAAACATCATCTGCAAACACCGTTGCAGAATATTAATATGGCGTTCTGCCATTTGCCTATTCTCATTTCACCTAATTTTATTTCGGCGACCCTTTCGAATTTTTGAAAAAGCTTTACGGATCTTGAAACTATGGAGTCATTCAGGGAACTGACGGTGAAAATTTGGTGTTTTTGGCCTGCGCCGTTTCGATACAGGGTGTGACAGACGGTCAGACAGCCGGACATTTTTGCAATAGCTAAAACAGAGATTCTGCATAGCAAGCTATGCTAATGCCATGTAAAAAGTCGAATACCATTTACGTAAAAGCGAAGTTAATTGAAAACTGTACATTACACGATCGAGCACGGCGCGGGTGTAGCGCTAGTGCGCCGGTTGCCTGACTCTTGTTTCATTAAGCAAGTGCACTACAGTGGATACTGTCAATAAATAAGTAAGTAAGTAAAGTGTAAATTTATATAGCGCTGTCAGGTTTTCGGTCCTCCCTGTATACTGTACGCTATGTCACGGCCTGAGCTGCGATGCACTTGTATGTAGGCCTAGCACGTGCGACGTCAGTCAGACGGGTGTGCGTAGATAAGGCTGCTGGTGGTTGATGTTGAATGTGATGTATATAATATTATATTTTCACGAAAATTCTTCAGTTTGCAAGCATTTCTCACAGGCGCATACTTCAAAAGATTTTTTTATGAGCTTAATACATTTTGTCGTCAATATTTCGCAAAAATATGTCTTCAGCTGACGTTTGAAAGTGTCGAGACTCAGTTCTGGCTCACGAAGACTGTCAGACAGCGAATTTCAAGTCAACGGGCCCGAAACAGCGATCATTAGCAGTAGGGTATCGGTTCCATTTGGCTTCGTTTCGCAGATCATTTACGCGTTTAAAAAAGAAGACAAAAAGAAAAATTACGTTGCCAATTAATTTTTTTTTATATTCGTACTAAACGAGGCGAATTAATTTTACCACTTGCGTTCTGTAAAATTTTTGGTCCTTATATTTTTCTCGTCCAAATCTTTTGTTGGTTTGCCACATGCCACAGCGTAGGTTTATCTCGAGTGTTGAGCTGCTTCTGTCCTTTGTTTGAAATTTTGATTTGGCAGAGATGTCTTATTAAAAAACTCTTTAAAATCCTCTATTTTACTGCGTATCAGTTTTCTTCTTTTTGCGATTTTAGCTTTTTTTCCTGAATAAACTTTAGTCTACTGTAAGTTAAAGGTGTTTCCAGATCATTACCTGTACGAGACAGCGAGTCATGCTGTCATGCTGCCGACTGACCGCGTTTGCATTCGCACATGTGTACGCTACAGACACACTGAATGAATAATTGATCATCTTTGACTCGTGTATACAAGCCATAAGCAGCCAAGCCGTGGACCTATTCATCGCACACGCACCGTGCACAAAAATACCTTAAATGAGCAGCAAGCCTACACAGCTTACCTGTGCCGCTGCTGACATTAAGTGTCTTCAGCATACATAAACTAATTTTAGCAATGCTGTTTTTGCTATATAATAAATTTCCGTAGTCAAACAGAAGTTGACAATCAGTGGTAAATACTCATTTGTAGTGTGCGATTAATGCCATTAGGCCTACAGACCGTCTGCTCGAGGGTTTTCCTCGAACGTGGGAGGCCTTAGGACCCAGATTTAAAAAAATTCATTGCTCGATTATTACTTAAGAATATCAGTGCATTCTCAAGGTTGCTATGTTCGCTTTTCTGGATATGAAATTGCCTAAAATGTGTTTTTTTGTAGCCAAATATAAATGTCTAAGCTTGCGCATAATGTTTCTGCTAATACTTTTAGTTTTTTTTACGCAAACGCTTATACAACATTAAGCGAATTCGCAGTTTTTTTGTGGTTTTATTGAAGTCGAAAGCAATTCAGATGGATGGAATTTTGGGTTCTGACGAGACCACAAAAACAAAGACGCTCGATAAACACGCATCACTTATAATAAGGTCAAAAATCTATCACTTTTAGTTTACGTATACTTCATGGCATGCGTTCATGGCATGTATGCTGCGACTGTCAGAAAAACGAATAAAAACGTAATCAGTCGTTTGGTTCGTTCGCACCGTAGTCAATGTATAGGCCCAGACCTACGTTTCATTGCAATCGCAGTCTAAGAGGCAAGTCAAAGCTCAAAGAGGCAACAATCTACACCGTGGGCCATAAAAACGTGCCACTTTGCTTTTGTCCATATCTTCGCCAATTATTGACCGATTTTCAAAATTCTTTTACTGGCACAATTTGCAGACAATTTGCAATATATATCTTACCACATGGTAAATGCGTTTCTACACTGCCTTGTGAAATATGAATGTAAGCAAAAACTAACAATATTAACAAAAATTTAGGTAAACGAAGAAAACGCTTCAAACAAGCATTGTGATGAACGATTCGTATGAAACTAGACTGTGTTATACCCACACAGTCTATATGTCATACAGACAATCACTGCAATGTTGATCTAAAGTGTTTTTTTTCAATTTTACCAAAATGTTTGTTGTTATTATCGTTATGTATGCATATTTCATTGAGATTTCACAAGGTAGTGTAAAGACGCATTTACGGTGTAATGGGATCTATAATAATCACATTATCGCAAATTGTCTGCAGAGTGTGCCAGTGAAAGAATTTTGAAAATCGGTCAATAATTGGCGAAGATATGGACAAAAGTAAAGTGGCACGTTTTTTTACCCACCCTGTATAAAGCACATGATCTCAGGTGGTCATCAATCACTACTTTAACTGAGCTGATTCTTGGGTATAACGAAATTTTTTGAACATCATCAATCGCTCACGAGCTTGCAAAACAAGTAAGAAGTCGCAAAATCGCCACAACGGCCAGTCGGTCGATGGGGCTCGCAACTCGAGAAATATTTTTTTGGCTTTTTACGCGCATTTTTGACGCGCTACCGCTATGGCACGATTGTCGTCCGTCCGTCTGTCCGTCCGTCTGTCTGCAGGTAACCGATGTATTGTCGCTAAGCGTTTGGTCATAAAAGAAAACTTTTTAACGAATAATTAGCCTTTAGTCGAGGCTCTCTGCGTACAAAATTTGAAGAATGCAGTTCAAAAAAAAATTTTCAAATTTGGCGTTAAATTGAAAGAGGTACGAAAAATGTGCGTTTTCAAATAAAGAACTGGTCATATCTCGGAAACGGTAAGAGATAGGGCCAAAATTACTATTAATCACCAATATGAAGTAGTATACGCCCTTTCAAATGAGATGAAAATCATCGACCTTGGACGACCTTAAAGGTCAGTACTGCAAGAGCAACTGTTTAGACTGTAGCGCGTCTTCCCTAGCGACAGCTGGGCTTTTTGTCTCTTAAACGTATTTGGCATCAGGCTACTATCACGCCGTATATAAGCCTGGTATGTGAGTTTATAGAACGCGGCTCAAGTCTGCAGTTTTGGCGACTGGAATGAAAGTGCTTTGTACGGACGCCCAACACAACTTTGTGTCTCGCTTCGCCGCTGCGCCACATAATTATAATGTTTCGTTTGATCGACTTTGTGTACTGGCCCATATCCTTCTCATTATCACTGTCTGTCATCCATTCTAGTCTCACTTTTACTGCATATTTCTCTAACTGTTTTTTTTTGTTTCACGACTTAGACCACAGCTATTTATTCATCCCAGTTTAATTTTCGACATAGTCTAGCGACTTCAGCGTATAATATACTGTATCATGCCTATTTCATTTTTGCAATCCCGAAATTCTGGAATTTGGACGCCGCCTATCCCGGGATTCGGGATCGACAAAAACGACCGGGATCCCGCGAAATGCAGCACATTCGGGATTCCGGGACCGCAACGGATGCAATCCGCGTGTCCCCAGTTGGACCATCGTGCGACAGACGACTCTGGTCCTCGGTCCAGCGTGTAAAGGCCGTGCGCGTCGGGGCGACGCCGTAATGAAGGCCCCATGCGGTGCGTCGGTACTCGGTAGGCTAGGTCTCTCGTCGTTCAGTAGACCCAGCTGACTGGAACCCACTGCGGCAGCGTGCAGACGTCGTCAATGTTCTTCTGCAGCACGTGGATCGTGTCGTCGATGTCGTTGTTGACGATCTTCAGGTCGAAATAGTGACCGTACGTCTGCTCCAGGCTTTCACTCTCGTGCATCAGGCGCTCGAGGCTTTCGTCCTGAACACGTATACACTGTGTCTCAAAAAAACATCCCCGACATTTTCGACCGTTATTTGAAAACCAATTATCAGATTTTGGTAATTTTTGATACGAATATTTCGGACACAACTTGCCATCAAATAACCATTTAGTTTCCCACCTCACCAAATGTTTCTGCACTATCTGGAAAAAAACCACCAGCAAAATATCACTTTTTATCCAATGCGATATGATTGCTTAATTAACATAACGCGTAAAACATATTTTGTTAACATTTTTGACAGTTTGGTTGACATTTCATCCGGTTGTCCAGTCGCTTCTTGACTTCACAAACATTCCTAAACTTCATCTGGTAGACGCACTGCTGCATGACAATCAAACCTTGTAATAGATTGTCCCACAGATTAAAATAGATGGAGTTTATTGATGTTATGTTATTCATTTTAACACGTATTATGTTTGGTCTGCTTTCCCCAGGTAGTGCAAAAGCAGACGCTGGGTGAAGTGGAAAGTAAAACACATATTTAATAGCCAGTTGTGTGAAAAATATTTTTGCCAAAAGCTATTAAAATCTGCTAATCATTCTTCAAGTTACGATCGATAATGTCGGTGATGTTTTTCAGGTTGTCTGTTTATTTCAACACATATTTCGGTTGATTTGCTTTCCCTAAGTAGTGCAGAAGCATACATTGGGTGAGGTGCAAAACTAAACGGTTATTTAATGGCAAGTTGTGTCAGGAATATTCGTGTCAAAAATTATCAAAATCTGATAATTGCTTTTCAGGTTACAGTCAAAAATGTTGGGGATGTTTTTTGGGACACAGTGTAGTAATGGTATAGTGGATAACGACGACGATGATCAATCATTATAAAATAATAATTAACTTAAGTCTCAAACTTCTTACGCACTACATGCCGACATCGTAGCGACGCCAGTGTTGGCTTTTCGCAACTAACAATGCAAATTACTGTAGTTCAGACAGGCCCGTCAAGAGGAAGGGGGATAGGGAGAGAAGGGATCAGTTACCCCGGGCCTAGGGACCAACTTAATTCACGATTTCACGGCCGTGACATTTTCCGTGAAATTGGCCTTCTTCCGTGAAAAACGCCGATTTCCGTGAAATCCGTGATTTTTCATGAATTTCAGCGCTTTTAGTTTAATTTATGACAATTCCAAAGTGCTATCAGCAGCTTTTGTACGGATGTTGCTGTTTGCTACGTGTCGCACTTCAGCACTAAGTAGTTGACATTGACTGTCTTGAATCTTGACTTAGTGTAGTAAATATTCGTTGTTCTGAAATTTCTTCGTTTGAATAGTGCAGCACCTCGAAATAACGTCTGTGGGGCCCGTGAATTTGCGAAACTCTTTCCGTGAATGTTCCGTGAAATTTGACACATTTTAAAAATTCTGCCGTGAAATCATGCATTTTTTCCGTGAATTCGGTTG
>Ga0209367_1010395_pt1 | contig 12484 bp, 7 predicted proteins | sample WorMetLIZISLAND2_FD_187412 | JGI IMG/M metagenome (GOLD analysis project Ga0209367, IMG submission 187412) | Marine gutless worms symbiont microbial communities from Max Planck institute for Marine Microbiology, Germany - Olavius geniculatus... ... | reverse complement strand
GACTGGGAGAGTGTTGGTCCATGGCAGCTGATTTGTCAAGCCGTCGATTATAAATGTGCTCCTCCCTCCAAAACCCCTTAATGGATTTCGCTGAAATTTTGCCTCAATTACTTCCAGGTAAGTGTCATCATCGCCCAATTTTGGTCTCGGTCCAGTGTTTGGTTTTAGAAGTGAGAGTAATTTTGAAAACCTGAAAAATTGGAAAAAATATTAAAAAGTAGAAAAAACAAAGCGGTAACATAAAGCGTGCCGTTACTACATACAAGCAGCCAAAATAGTAAAAAAAGCCAAGACAATGTTTGTCATGCTGTCATCAGGGCATTGTCATTACAAGAGTTTAACCGATGAATTTAGAACAGCGCTGGCTGCCACTGACCTTTGGACCAAGCCGATCAGCTTAAGCCATGGATCCACCTAAACTGGCAGCTATAGCACCATGTACACCAATGCCATTTATGATTACTACTCAGTCTAAAAGCTGACACTCATTTAACCCCTCCCCCCCTCAAGGCTAAGTCGATCTGGTGGCAGGTTACATATGAAGATGGTTTACCCACCTGCAGACAGTCACCCATTAAGGTAATAACCATGCCCGGCACAAGGCAACAGCGTTGATCGAACTAAACGTCTTTGTAGTCGTTACACCAAGGCCACCAAGGAGATAAATCTACTTGCATATAACTGAACTCATTTTGGAGATAGTAAGTACTCAGTATTATAGTCAGTAATATATAACAAATTACAAATGATCTCCCATGATTATCATAATTTGCAGCTGCAAATAGACACAGGATGTGATTTAAAGATGTGAAAAATCATCTGGCTAGCGAGACTTCTATGACTACTGGGTCGCACATAAAAATGGAACATAGTTATACTCTACATGGACAGAATAATGGAACAGTTCCATAAACAATTAGCCTTGATCACTGAAATAAAGGGTGGTCATGTTGAACAAGCGAACAGTGTTCAATATGACCACTATTCACTGCAATGATCGAAACTAATCATTTTTCCCTAACTGTCCGGCTGCTTGATCTAGTAGCAAAGTATGCACATTTCCGTCTTTTAAGTGTCATATTGTACAGTAAGTAACTTACCCGACCAGTAGCGGATATGCGGCCGTGAATGCCGCCCTGAGAGATGGGTTTTCCCGTCACACAGGCATGTGCATTCATATCATAATGACCTGAACCAGCACATACTCATTTCTTTAATGTAGCTTCGACAGCACTGTACCGCAATGTATTGGTATAAAAAAAATTAAAACAAATACATAAATACACATATCTGTCAAGCACCATAAAGCTGTAACTTCAGAGGTGTTAATAGTCATAGATTATAAAGGACACCATCAAACCCGCCTGCTTTTCCAAGAAATTGATCTCAGAACATGCATGCTAATGAAGCTAAATTTTGCGAAAATCAGAAGCAAACCAAACCTAATGTTTGATGAAACGTGTCAGCAATCCAGCTCATCTCACGTGGTCCTGTGCCCATGTCTGGAGCTGGAACGTCAATTCCAGGACCTAACATAACATGCAGCAGATTAGCATACAGACTCAGACTTATCACATATCATCACTTCTATATATTCACACGTTCAACTCTCCTGTCAAGGCAGCTTTGATTCCGCTTCAATAACAGCAAGAACGCCAACCTATAAAAACTGCTAATGTTACTTTACCCCCCCCCAAATATTGTTCCTTAGTGCCTAATCTCAGAAAAAACTGAAAAAGTATAAATAGAAACTAAAAGCAGTACTACAGTGGTAAAAATGCACACAACAAAGTTATATCAGAATAAATTTGTTTCGAGTTTATTAGCTCATGATCTCAAAATATAAACTTACAAACAGTACCGACAGCCTTCAGTTAATTGGGCAGTAAACATTTTGCCATATGTAAGTTCACCATTCACGTCATACCTAGATATCCTTTCTTGGCAAGTTCAATAGTGAAACGACGAGTAATCTTCTCCAGCTCAAAGTCGGAGTATTCCTTCGGGTTGATCTTAATGCCTCCTTTAGCTCCACCGAACGGAACGTTCACACAGGCACACTTGTATGTCATCAACGATGCTAAAGCCTTCACCTCATCAGAGTTTACATCGGAAGAGTAGCGGATACCTGCACACAGAACAGCACGGCAAACCGTAAAGTGGTTAATGGCCAATTCACACCTACGATACAGACGCGACTCAATTCAACTTAACGGCTGAGTGGAGTTGCATCTGCGTCATAGGTGTGAACTCAAACTCACAACGCGACTCAACTGTGCAACCCAACAGCTGAGTCACATTGACGACCTAGGTGTGAATGGGGCATATTGTGTTGTTCTTGATCAATTAACCTGCCCTATGCTGGATCTCAATCTCACTACTGCTTGGATGGGTGACCCAATCGCTTTGCACGCGGGTGAACTATCTTGGTATATAAATTAACCAACTACCTAAAACAATTCTGCCTTCCACCACTATGGGTTAAGTAAATCGAATACTGGACTGCTTGACTGGGGTTAAGGTGGGGCGCATTCACCTGTGTCTGGTGGCAGATAACGTTATGTGATCCCATATGGTGGGTGATGGCAGATAGTTCTGGAATGGGTTGCAACAGAAATAGAATATTTATCATCCAAAACAGTCACAAATGTGCTAACCGTACCAAGCTATGTGGACGCCCTTTAAAAATAAGAGACACAGGGTGGCTGCAAAGTAGATGAAAAAAATCCGAGTTTATCTGACCTGTCCAGGGCCATAAATTTACCTTTCGAAAATTACTGCAACAAAACCTAACTGTAATAATGGTAATCTAAGAGCACTATACCCTCCCCCAGTGCGGATCCAGCGTGCAGCCCCAGCCACACACATATTTCAAAGCTTTTTGCTCCCCAGAAATCACATCTGATGACACTATTTTGTTTCTTACAATTATTCCCTAAGGCTGAGAATTCCCTCAGTATTCCAGGTTTTCCAAGTTTGTGGCCACCCTGTGGTCATATCAGAAGCCGTTGAACTGAGTTCGTTTTACCTCCTTTGCTTGGAACCTTGTGATCACTGTGCTGCGCCCGCCAAGCCTGAATCATCTCGAAGTCGCCGTTGTCGCGTTTGATCGGGAACGTGAACGCCATGACCCGGTTGCACGGCTTGATCATCGCCAGGATGCCCTTGACTCGCTTTTGCCGATCCTCCAGCGGGCCGGGCATCTCTTTCACAAGGTTCGCCTCCATCAGCTGCGCCGCCCGGTCATAGTAGAGTTCTACCATGGAGAAGAAGCTGGCACTGTCCTTGGGATCGTCTGAGTCGACGGGAAATGGAGCGGGTGATGAATTGTAGGGGCGCTGCTGCTGGCTGCTGGTAACAGCCACTAGCAATCGACTGGCTTGCTGCGGCGCCGGGGACCGAACGCATAACGCTCGTAGAAACGATTTACTCAACATTTTGTATGTATTGTGCAGTAGACAAGTGTCCGCGGTAGAATTTCTAAAAACGACAACACCAGCTGATCAAACAGATAAGAGCAAGTGCAGAACGAACACAGTTGCGTCACATGTCATGGATAACGGATAGGGAGGAAAAAGAACGGAAAGAATACGGCTTGATATAAATTCACCGATTTCTGAGTATAGAGTAAAAATGTTTGCAAAAATAACTTTCTCATTTCCCCTTTTTGCAGGGAAGCCTAAGCTCACATAACTCTATGTAAGTGCTGTCAGGTGTGTACAGTTATACACTACAATATCCGTTTAATGGGAACGTAGTTAGACAGCTTCACTGAAGGCTGCATAAGCGCGGGACCAACCGAAAATGGTCACTTCCTGCATGCTGGGGTCAGTAAGAGCTGTTAATACTGGACTGAGTTAGCCGAGCGACTATCAGCTGCATGAGTCTGAATTAGATAATCACTGAGCACACATGACATATAGGCGCCACGCCATGTCACCGGGTGTTCATGTAAGGCCCCTATTGAAATTAATTCGCATACCGTTGGAGTTAATCACAATTGCATATAATTGACAAATTAACCAAGTAGCTTGAAGTAGGATATTTATTCGCTAAGTTGAAATAGCTCCCTATACTGCACTTAGTGCACACGCTTGAAATGCCGTCAACGGTACGTTCAAATCAAGAACTCTGTTACTGGAATAATGGTGCTGTAGACAAAATTCTCAAATTTACTCACACCACTGCTGTTCTCCGAGATCGCTTCACTGGCTTAAAATGAATGAAATGATTTAATATACAATTCCGCCACTCTCTTACCTTTTAAATTCTTCATACCATTCTGCTGTATACTTACCTATTCTCCATGAGTTGATGTTTTAGCGGTTACCATAACTATCTGGCATGGGTCAATAGTTAAGCGATGCCATGCCTTCTTTGATCACTGATCAGTGCTCACTCATAGGGTGTTTACACGATCGAGCAAACACCCAGCAGCTAGCTCGACGTTCTATGGTAATTAGCATGCTAATTATATAGGAGGGTAGGCGAGTTGTAATTGGAAGGTCTATATATCACGTGATCAGTTGTCAGCTAAGAGCCTAAGCCTAAGCCTACATTTGAGCCAGGGGCGGGGTTCCAATATTTTAGGCCTGCTTGAGCCAGCTCGATGTCGACGTTTGCTTCGGATAGGCTATGCTTTAGCCTTGATGCATGCGTCATATTTGCTCCATGTTTGCTCGATCGTGTAAATACCCTATCAGTTATAATCCTGTATCGACGATGTCACAGCATGGCACCTGTCGCCCAAACGGTGAGCGCCCAAACTGTGGCGCCCAAAGCAACCTCCGGTGACGTAATCACCGACTGATCAGCACGCTGCACGGAGCGGCGCCCATACAATGCTGAACCGCCTGACTCATTGCAGCCATTTTGTCACGAGCTACCTGCAAAATTATCTCATCTCGTACCACTCGCTGTCAAGCTGGCTGGCGCAGTCAAATATCCCTTGGGCTGCTGCTCGGTGGTCAAAATCCTACCACATTCGGCCAACTGCGCCTCACGTCTGTTCAATTTCATACCTAATTTTTAGCCATTCCACACCTACACTGTGTCTCAAAAAACATCCCCGACATTTTCGATTGTCACTTGAAAACCAGCTATCAGATTTTGATAATTTTTGGTAATAATATTCCAAACACAACTTGCCATCAAATGACCTTTCAGTTTCCCACCTCACCTTCTGTCCGCTTTTGCACTACCTAGGGAAAGCAGATCAAGCAAAATATACCTTGAAATACACCAAAAACCTGAAAACATTTATGACGTAATCGACTGTAACTCGAAAAAAGACTGGCAGATTTTAATAATTTTTGGCATTAAATCATTGTTCAAGTTCCCACCACACTGACGTCTGCTTCTGCACTACCTGAGGAAAGCAGACCAAGTGTTGAAATGAATGGAAATAACGTCAATAAATTTTATCTATCTAAATCTGTTGGCCTCAACAGCCAGTCTATTACAAAATTTGACTGTCATGCAGCAGTCTCTACCAGATAACGTTCAGTAATGTTTATGAACTCAAGAAGTGACTGGTTAAACCTGGATTGGTCTAACGCAGAACATTATTGATACTGCTGTCAACGAATAGAGAAAGCATCTTCATGCTTATGTTTGCACAATGGGCAGGCATTTCGAGCAATTTTACTGTAAGCAGTTTGAAAATAGACAACTGGATAAAATGTCGGCCAAAAAGTCAGAAATGTGAACAAAATGTGTTTTTATGTGTTATGTTGATTAAGTAATCATACCTCATTGGATAAAAAAGTAATATTTTGTTGGTTCTGTTTTCCCCAGGTAGTGAAGAAACAAACATTAAGTGAAGCAGGAAAATGAATTTGATGGCCGGATGTCTGAGAAATATTCGTGCAAAAAATTATTAAAATCTGTTAATTTTTCTCAAAGTTACAATCGAAAATGTCGGGGATGTTTTTTTTGAAACACAATGTAGAATGTTGTAAACGTTAGACACAAAGTTTAATAGGCCTACTATCGCTCTGCAGCAACAAAAGTGACGTCTATTTATGACACACAGTGTACAATGAGATCGAATATTTGGACATGTCGTGCTGTGTATATATAACGGATGTGCTTGCTTCATACTAGAAATACTTCTTAACTGTTTATATGACCTTGAACGACTTTGATCACACAGTCGAGGTCAGCTAAGGTCACTGAGAGTTACAGGCCTTAATGGCTAAACACAGTCTTCCGTTAACGCCCTTACAGAGCGTTACTAATTAGTGACGAAATCAACAACCTACGTCACAGTTAAATATCCTGCTAGATCCAGCCTAGACAGCAGTAAACATAAACAGACGTTACGGCAAAGTTCATTCACCAAAGAGGTAAACATATCAACAGAACAATACATAAAGATAACTATTACATTTTAAAGAGAATGGAATAAATATGCGTGGCCATTAGCTAGTGCACAAGTACGATCAAAGATCATTACCACCCACTCAGCTTTACACACAACACTGATGTGTCCTGGAGGACCTGGCCTCGGCCTCGAGAACAACGAACTGTGGCCTTGACCTTGAATACACAGTGACACAGTCCTTTGAATACAGTCCTTGACAACGTCACTGGTTAGCGGTCTTGAATCGCTCACTGCTATTACAAGTAATTTGAGCAAAGCTCATGAGACGCGCGACAGCCTTAGCAGTTCCTGTTCGCAGGTTGTCTTGGTCTATCTCCGGCGTTTTTTTCGCAATTCACTCTTGAAATGTGCACCACAGTCAAAAATTGCAAAACAACACTAAAACCGCCTATTTTGGGGGCTCAAGGTCATTAAAGGTCATCAATGTTGGCACCGCTAAAAAAGCCCGTCACTATTGCTTGTTATGATAGCAGCATGTCTTTGTACCTATCTGCAACCGTTTTCTCGCTAGACGAGCCAATAGCGGTAAAATAACAACTTTTAGGGAATGCCCCTGTTTGACGCCCGCGTGTACACTGTACAGGCCTCTTTGAACCTAGGGGGTCGGAACTTGGACGGCTAAAATCTACTTTCAATGCTAAAAAATTTCACATGAAAGTTGTCTTGGTCTTTCTCCAGCCATTTCGGCGCAATTCCCTCTTAAAATGTGTGTTGCAGCCTGAAATCGCAAAAGATTAACTAAAACCCCTCATTTTAGAGGGGTTCAAGGTCAGTCAAGGTCATCGAGGTTGTTAGCCCTAAAAAGCTCATCGCTAGTGCTTGTTATGATAGACAGCATGTCCGTGCCTACATGCACCGTTTATACGCTACACAAGCCAATAGCGGTAAAATGATAACTTTTTAGGGGTACCCCTCTATCACGCCTTCATTCGAGGAGAACCTCCTAACCCAGGGGCACAAAATTTCGTCACAAAAAACTAGGCAGCCCACTGAAGATTATGTGATCCTAGCTTGCATCGTTTTGGCACAATACCGCAGAGTGATGGACGGACAGAGAGACGGACGCCTCGACGATGGCTAAGACGCGCGAAGCATTAGATGCTGTCACATGTGTTGCAAAAGCATACAGTATCATTGAAATGATAGAAAAAAGTGAGGCAAAAAAAGGACACACATGTAAAATCATAACCATGAAACTGAAGAACCGTACTAAAGGCCAATAGTGACGACCAAGATATGTGGTGCGTCACACTTGTGAAGCTGCAGTGAACACAAGCGTAATATGGAACTCGGTCACTCGTGCCTGCCTTTAAAGCCGCCATGCGTAAAAAAGTGAATAGAAAAAAGTAATTCTGTCACATATAGAAAGAATGACATACTGCAGTTTTTTGTACAGTTACTTCACTGTACTACATGGTAACCACAGGCAAAGAATGAGAGCACGCCATGTGCCAACATGCATGCGGCCGTCCGTCTTATCGCCCGCTGCACTGCGCTCAGTGTGCAGTGAGCGCTAAAACCGCTGGAGTGCGTATCCGGCCAGCAAACTTTCACGACGACGTGACTCATTTTTTACGCGCGACAGCAGGAACTGCTATATCGCGTCTTAGACATCGCAATTCTGTCCGTCTGTCTCTGTACACGTCACACAGGTAGATCAGACAAAAACGGTGCAAGCTAGGACCACCAAATCTTTACGATCGGCTGACTGAAAGACTCTAGTTTCAGAATAAGTAAAGCATTTCCATAAATTCGAAAGGGGTCACCCCGAACGAGGGCACTAAATGAGAGGGGGATGAAAAAAAATTTGTGATTTTTGGCCCATAAGTCGCTGTATCTCAGTAACGGTGCGAGAGGGCCTAGGTTACTATTAATCACTAATAGGAAGTCCTGCACTGGCTTTTGATTGGTACCGAAATCAATGACCTTGGATGACCATAAACGCCAAAATAGAGGGTTTTATGGATTTTTTGGGCAATTTTAGGCTGCGACACACATTTAAAGAGCGAATTGTGTTGAAATCACTACAGATAGACCAGTACAACCTGCATAAGAAATTTTCGACATTAAACAGAGATTTAAACGGTCCAAGTCTCGACACTTTCGCACTGATTTTGAGTTTTCTAAGCGTGTTGGTTCTCCAGTTAGGAGCACCTATAAAACAGACGGACGAACGGACAGGCACGATCGGCAATGCGGCCTAGGACGGCCGGATAATTACGGCCCAGACGGACACAATAACACGCAGTTAGCGAACACAGTGTATTGATGTCGCTCGGGTCAACAATCGATAATAAACAAATAAATAAACTAGAACCAAGAGGCCACCCAGGCAAGCAGGCAGCATGAGGGTCGGTTGTACATCTACTGGAAATGACTGAGTCACGCATGCTTGTACTTAACAACCCTGGGCTTTGGCCCAGCTCTACACGGTAGATGAAATAAAGGTCATCATTGCACACTTTTACTCACACACTCCCCTCAAGGCGTTCAGTGGCGTCTATCCCTGAGCCAGGAGAAGATCGGGGGAGGCGATCGACCCTCATTACAAATATGGGGTTAGATGAGAATGAGCTCATATGTTTATTTGCCTTCAGATAAATTTTCACCGCACATTCGCCAACCCCCTCCCTGCCAATAAATTTGGACTGACGCCGCTGACTGCTCTCACGCAAACAGAATATGTGAGAAAGACATTTAAATTTGAAATTGTCACCAAAGAAAAAGACTGGCAGTAAATCACCAAAATGCAGAGGATAGTCTACATAGCTGTACACTATCTCTGCAAAATTAATTCATTATACAGTCGATATTTGCCGATATCTATACAACATTACCAGGGCCGTACTTAAAAAAAGGAGGAATTATCGAATGCAATCCCACCAAATATTGAAAATGTTTAAATTTAATGTTACAATTCTACGCACCACAGTTTAATTTTTTTCTGCTCGCTTGCAGATTATCTGTACCTCTACTTTTAAATTAGTTCCACCGCCCTTGTTTGCCTTTACTGTTTAAACTGCATGCACTAAATGTGATCACTTGATTCTGAATTAAAATTGTTGTCACAGCGGTCCCCAAGCCCTCCAGCTAGATTTTAGAAAGTGCTACTTCGAAGGGGATGAGGGAAGAGAAAGAGAGAAATAGGGGAAAAGGCAAGAGCGGTAAGGAGGAAAGAAAAAAAGAGAAACAAAAAGGGGAGAAAACAAAATGAAAAATGAAAAGAAAGGGGAAAGAAGGGAAAGAAGAAGGGGAAAGAGCCTCCCTCCCCAATTCAGACTTCTGGCCACGCCACTGTTGCCGTTATTCATAAAACATTACTGACATCCATGAGAGAACAAATTGACCCCATAATATCACGGAAAATGGGCTTCATCACACCTCCCTGGAGTGTCACGGACGGTATGTTTCCTGTCGCTCATGCGGCTGAATAATAGCCTGTCAAACCAATCTATGTACAGTGATGCTAACTAACAAGGTCATAACAGGCAAAATCACGACCAAGGTCAATCACCATCAAAACCAAAGTCACAGTGCCAAGACCATCATACAGTGCAAAGACTAAAGATCATGACATAAAGTAATGAACTTCTGTTTTTCATTTCTCTAAACATCATGACAGAAAGGACTTTAAAGGATATTTAGTGACTGTTGAAGGCCTATACCAGTCCGACAACATTACGCTAACATTTAAGATCAAAGCCAAAGCCAACGACGAACATAACACTGAACACGCCTATTAATCATCATACATCACCTTGTAAAAATTTAGCATTACTTTATGCATCACAATTTTCAAGTAATTTTTTAAAAAATGTTTCGAACTAGATTTACATCACTCCCTCCTGCCAAAAAATCTAGCCTAGTTGGCTATTTTATTTTCCAGGCTTGGCAAATTATCAGAAGATGAAACTTCGATTCATTTTTACAACAGTTCTTCCAAGAGACAAGCAAAATCTAACACACGACCTTCTTGACTAGCCAGACGTCTGATACATACTGGTAAATTACAGTAACCTATAGTTACCAGCACCGGACAACGTTACCTATCACGACACATGATGACAGACAGTAAGAAATAATAGCTGACAAGCAACACACCTGCTCTATAATAAGCTGACTGAGTCTGAAACAATAACCTATAGCCTGGACGCAATATTATCCTTGCTAGCAGACAGCATGCACTGAAGCGCCGCTTAACACCGGTTACAGACCCTATATATATAGACGGTAAACAAGTGCAGTGGGCTGGCGACGCATAATAGGAATAATGACACAGCAACAGCCAGTAGCACAAGGCCTCGCCCTCCCCACCCACTCACCTGGGTTGCCTGTTTATTTTATTATTAGCTTAAAATACCATCTGAGTGTCCTCGGCCCAACGCAGTCAGGCACTGGGTTGTTTACTGCCGTGACCAATCAGTTGCACCAAAACAAGTCCTGGTTATGATTCTCATTCTATGCAACGACAAGGTCATACACCAGCCAAAGTACCATGCAGTTTCTGCATAAACCTCAGCATGATAATTTATTAACATTCATAAAACGACGCGTTATCTGGACCAAATAACAGCGGCACGAACCGCAACAAAACTGCTTCAGCCACACTGCATACGTTCAAAACAGCACAGCAGCCGGACAATAGCTTCCAAACACTTTTCCTTTCCACATACGCCCTATCTGATCGACTTTTTCCACCTGGGTCACAGCCCACTCAAAAAAAAACTTCATCAAAAAGGGCTCACAACTTTTCGACTATGTAGCATACACCTGCAGATTAAGCGTCAAAAAAATTCACTACGTGTTCTGTTGATGACAGCTATTTTCTGGAGTTGCCAAAACTTCAAAGTAAGGGTAACTCACGAAAGAACCTTTTTACACTGCCGACGTGGCAGTGTAGTGTACTACTTATACCTTCCAAACAATCGAAAAAGGTCAGTCATTTGACGTTCACACTTCACACCGATTTTCATTTTCCTATGCCTTCTTGATGTAAAGTTAACAGAAGACAAATAGTAGGACAGACAGACGAACACATAAAGGGACGGACAAAATGCGTAATGTGGCCTATTAGGACGGCTGCATTTATAAGCGCCACACGCTGAGCTACAGCCTACACAAGCACTGAAAGTAGCAAGATGTAGCTGTATACTAGCAACTAAGCCTACACACTGACTCACTAACTTGTGTACTGCCACTCCCCCTACAGCAAGCTGGCTTTATAAAGCCCAAATTCCATTACGCCAACCTGAAACTTCCCCGCGGGGAAAGTCGTGGACACAAACCCATGTCGAGATGTTTGCGACAAAGTCCGTGACAAACCCATTTGTGTCGCTCTAATGGAATTTAGCCTGTTACAATGCACGGGGAAAGTCGGCAACAAAGTCCGCGACAAAGTGGACAAAAATCACGAAAGTCGGCGACGTGATTAGTGTCGTGGACTTTCATGATTTGTGTCCGCGACAATGTCCCGGACTTTGTCGCAAAGTCGGCGTAATGGAATTTGGGCTTAATGTGACAACATGACGCACACACTCGGTCCAGTAAAAATGTCCCCTTTCACTTTCTACAAACAGAGTGAATTGCTTGGCAATGAGTCATTGTGAGTGGATCAACAATATTACCAGGTTGTAATTTGTAATTATTAGACAAACAGAATGCCAGTGGTGGGCAAATCAAAAGAAAAACAGTCCAACTCAAACAATAAGAAAATAATTACAATATCTGCTGTGATTCTGATGTGAAATTTACAAGCACGTGGTAATATAATGCCAGTACCATTAGCAATCCATTTTTACGTGCGAAAGCAGCTACTGCTTTCAGCGCATCTTAGCCATCGCAATTCTGTCCGTCCGTCCGTCTGTCTGTCTGTCCGTCACACGGGTGGATCAGGCAAAAACGGTGCAAGATAGAATTACCAAATTTTCACCGTAGGCTGCCCGGAAGCTCTAGTTTCAGGAACCGTAAAGCTTTTTCATAAATTCGAAGGGGGTCACCCCGAACGAGGTCGCTAAATGAGAGGGGGGTGGCCAAAATTTGCAATTTTTGGCCTATAACTCGTTGTATCTCAATAACGGTGCGAGATAAGGCCTAGGTTAC
>Ga0209367_1010394_pt1 | contig 12490 bp, 12 predicted proteins | sample WorMetLIZISLAND2_FD_187412 | JGI IMG/M metagenome (GOLD analysis project Ga0209367, IMG submission 187412) | Marine gutless worms symbiont microbial communities from Max Planck institute for Marine Microbiology, Germany - Olavius geniculatus... ... | reverse complement strand
AACCTGCCAAATTTATTTGGGGTCGGTTGACCCTCGCCCGAGATATGAGGGTTCAAACTTGCGAAAATCGCCATTTTACGTTTCTCAAGCATAGGTTCGTCGTCTATTGCGCCGAAGTCATTTGCTCGATCCCGTCTTGCTTTGGCGCGAAAATGTAGCCCGGGAAGCTCTACCCACGTGCCAAATTTTGTTGGGGTCGGTTGACCCCACCCAAGATATGGGGGTTCAAACTTGCGAAAATCGCCATTTTACGCCGTTCGGACATATATTCGTCGTCTACTGCGCCAAAATGGTTCGCTCGATTCCGCCGTGCTTTAAGCGAAAATGTAGCCCGGGGGCCTCTACCATCGTGCCAGATTTGGTTGGGGACCGTTGACCTACGCCCGAGATATGGGACTTCAAACTCGCAAAAATGGCCATTTCACACCGTTCGGACATAAATTCGCCGTCTATTGCGCCAAACTGGCTCAACCTATGTGGCTGATATTGTGCATGCTGTGTTTTGTATTGACCGTGCACGTTGTCCTTCACGAACGTTTTCCTGTCGTAGAAACAAATACTACTTCACTGTTGAACGAGCTTTTGGACTTGGTCGTTTTTGCAACTGGGCGTTGTCCTGGTGGTGGGGTAACTATCATAGACATCCTAACGTTATTGATGTAGGTAGTTACGTATCAGTGAACAGTGTTTCGTCGGTATTGTACGGTTGACCTTGTGTGTTACATTCAAGGTTACCAAGCGCAAAATATTGGCAAATATATGCGATTTTTTCGAAGTTTAGCGCCCCCTAGCGGAAGATTACGTATAGTAATAACGAAACCCTTTATGTCATACAGAGGTCCACTAAAGTGTAAGTGCAAGCCTTCAGTATTGGGCATCTATCTGTCAAAAGCAAAAAGTTATGGGGCCTTAAACATGGAGCCCGGGAAGAAGTCCGAAAATTAAAACCACGGAAACTATAACGTTGCCCGGGCATATATTCGTCGTCTATTGCGCCAAACTGGTTTGCTCGATCTGGTCTTGCTTTAGCGCAAAAATATAGCTTGGGGGCTCAACCCACGTGCAAAATTTAGTTGGGGGCCGTTGACCCCCACCCAAGATATGGGGGTTTAAACTTGCGAAAATCGCCATTTTACTCCGTTCGGACATATATTCGCCGTTTATTGCGGCAAACTCGTTTGCTCGATCCCGTCGTGCTTTGAGGTGAAAATGTAGCCTGGGGGCGTCTACCACCGTGCCAAATTTGGTTGAGGGCCGTTGACCCCCACCCGAGATATGGGAGTTTAAACATGCGAAAATCGCCATTTTACGGCGCCCGGTAAACTTGTAACTGCCCAATATGACATCCGGCAGGGACAGACAGGCCTGGGGATGACCCGGCAGCTGGGCCGATGGGCGGGGGATGACATCGGCTCCACTATCCGCGACTCCGAATCACGCCAAGTGTATGAAGAGTATTTGCATTGTTTAACAATGTTCAGTATGGCTCGAACTAAGTGGCAGCAAAATGGCTTCATATGTATATCCTTTTTTGTTAAATGTTTAAAATGATAATCCGTCAAGTGCTTTAATGCACCTTCTGTTGAGGCTGCTTATTGCTAGGTAAACACTGCAAAGAAAGCCATGGAAAGTGTGCTGCCTACAGTACAGCAGGCCAGATATTTTTGTTAATAATGAGTGCATTGCTTTTTATTGAGACTGGACTTAGACATGTGCATGGGCTTAAATTATTTGCCTCGAGTCTGACCCATTTAGATTTTGGCCCAATCTGGCAGGATTATGGCCCATTTTGCCTGAATATTATGCTGATTTTTTTTGCTGGACCCAACTGGGAATGCTTATGTGCTGAATTCTAAGCCTGTCCGGTCCAGCATGTTTTGTTAACTGGATTCATATTGTAATTTTGTTTGAAATCCTAATTTCTGTAACTTCCAGTACATACTGATAAAGCATGAAAATGTTCCATTTAGTGTTTAGTTATACTGCACTTTTTGGGGAGAAGTCGAGAATTTGAAAGTTTGACCCAATTCACTGTTTTTTTCAGCCAACGTGGCCCTGCATGTTCTAACTAAGTTGCTTTGTAAGTCTAGCCCAGCTTGCACATGTTTAGAGTGGAATGCTGTGTCATGACAGGTGTTGAAGTGCAAGTACAACATAGTGCGTAACGGTGAGACAAAGCACCTGTGCGATGATGCATGTTTCAAGACGTTCCGAGCTCGGCCGACTGATTTCCTTCAGTCTACGTCAACACGTCAATCTATGGCAGCTACTGAGACTGACACTCAGACTGTTGACGATGGAAAGGTATCGCAGGATAGTGAGAGTCGAGTCGTGGGTGACGAATGCAGTCAGTGCAACAAGGCGACATCGGCCGAGGTCCTCACAGCAAACACGATCCAGTTCAAAGGAGCAAGTCACCAGTTCTGCGGTTCAGAGTGCATGACGGCATTCCGCACCCTGTACCAGCGTGACGTCCCATGTGAATGGTGCAATGTGGTGAAGTCCAACTTCAACATGAAGGAACTGGTGGACAGCGGAGGTCCGGTTAAGTTCTTCTGCACACTGGAATGTCTCTCGCTGTTCCGCGTCAACCAGCAGGCAAACAGCAACCAGTCGGTGTCCTGTGACCAGTGCCACAAGCTACGTCCTGCAAAGTACCATCTTACAATGAGCGATGCTTCGGTCCGCAATTTCTGCGACTACCCTTGCGTAGCTGCGTTCCAGGCACAGTTTACGTCACCGGCAACGTCGTCCGTACCGACTCCTGGCCAGAAAGTTACTGCAAACAATGCAAACTCTGCACCCCCAGCACCAGTGGGCACCAGCAAATACGGGACAAGATCAAGAGGCAAGTTGTGTAGTCTTGCATATTTTGCTGAGAAAGATTGACTTTCACTTGTTGGCTTTCTTACAGCTTGCTTCAGCATAAAGATGCAGGGATATGTTAGCTCTGTAGTGTATAGGTTTTTCTTCTGCTGTGTTAAAGCTTCAACGTTTAGAGCCATCTGTTAGTGTTGTTTTTCTAACTTCTTCAACTGTAGGTGATGATAGGGTATTGTGGTTTTTTGTTGGGTCTGTAATAAAAAGTAACATGGGAGCATGCTAATTCAGCCCCATCCCATCCCCATGAAATTGTCCCTATCCCCACCTCATCCCCACACGTTATCCCTGTTTCCACCCCATTCCTACGTGCTGTGTCCCCATTTTCATCCCCATCGTTATGTTGATGAAAATAAATGCCGCCAACAGTCTGCACATTTTACTGCTCTTGGTTACTAATGTACTGCAAATTAATAACATTTTACAACACCTCATGCTATCAGTGTAGCCTACATAAACACAAATTATCCACATTTTTAAACATGCCATGCGATGTACCAGTACTAATTAGTGAAATATATTACACACAATGTATTACACATGTATTTTTACAGCAACAACTACAGAATGAAAGTTGTAGTTGTCCCCACTACCACAGGTATACCACAAATTTTATCCCCATCCTCACCTTATTACCGTGGCTTATCCCCATTCCGGGATATAACGTTATTGTCCCCATTACTGCGGTAATAACCACGCTTAACGCGGTATTACCACTGTCCCCATCCCCATGTCACTCACTCACTCTTTAGTCTGTAACAGTGCTACTACTCCACCAAGTCCCAAAAGTTTCCTTATGGTTTTTTTAGCTTATGCGGAAAAATGGCCTTATAAACCTTATAAAACATAAATCATCAGTGTTGATATAAAAAAAAATAGCTCTGAGGTAGGCCTAGCTGGAAGAACCACGATAAACAGAGTAAGCTGTAAAAGCGTGATAGTTAGTTACATATTAGCTGGTATAAGATCCATCAGAAATATCGAACTGTCATTTCACTGTATGTAGTCAGTTATTAGGAATTGCAGTGAAAGAACATGTCTGGATGAAGAATATATTTTCCTGTATGGCTGTACTGGCACTGGCAGTAATGCCATATGTTATTGTATATTATTGTTGATGGGTTATTATTATGTGGGTGGTTTTCAGGCCGAGGCAGGAAGAGTGCAGTGGATACCAACTCATTTCGTGCTCCAGCAGAGACCCAGACGTCTGATGCGGGAATGGTCATTTCAAACATTGTCTCTCTGGCACCAGGGCAGAAAAGTATGTGGCCGAGTATTGTTTCGTACCTGCATCAAGTCCTTGTTTATTTTTCATAATTGCTTTGATATTGTTTAACCTGTGATATGTTATTTTACATTAATTTGATTTTAGGAAGGTTACTGTTGTTGCAGCTTGAGGTTAATCTTTAAAAAACTCGATGAAAAAAATTGTGCTGTTAAAATTGATAGCAGCAACAACTGTATCATCATAGTTTGTCTCTGTCTCACTTTCTATCCAGTTTTTCTTTTCTAGGTCTTTGTATTCCTTTCAACCAGTCTATGAAAATAGCTGGTTTACCTCACGTTAACCACATCCTACTAACATCTCCCTAATACCCCATTTACACGATTGAGCAAACATCGAGCTAGCTTGATGAGCTGTGATAATTAGCATGCTGATTAGGAGCTTGGGTGGGTTGTAATTGGAAGGCCTATAACATGTGATCAGCAGTGGGCTAAGCCTGGGCCTACATTTGAGCCAGGGGGCAGGGTTCCATCAGGCCTGCTCGACGTTTGCTTGATGTCTGCTCGATGTTTGCTATGTTTTATGCATGCTTCATGTTTGCTGGACATTTGCTCAATGTTTGCTCGATAGTGTAAACGGGGTATAATGCATTGGTGGCAAAGAACTAACTTGTGGTCTGATACTGTGTTTGCAGTAATAAAATAGTGATAAATGCTTTTGATTAGTACCATAGGTTGATGTTGATCAAAGAACTAAGTTAATGCTGTTGCCTCTCATTTCATCAGTTATATTGAAATTCTAGACATAATACCATATGGTTGTATGATTATTCTGCATACCAGAGCAAACACAGAAGTCTTCTATATTTTATCAGAAATGATGCTAAATAAAATTGTCGCATTGTAGGTGCTTCTGTAGCTGCCAACGTGGTGAGTACCACATTCATTCACTGCTTGTCATCTTCAGCCGTAGGCTTAGATGTTGATTTAGTGATGTGTCTGGGGATGTGGGTGGGAAGAGATTGCAGATTTTCTTTTACTTTGGCTATCTTTCTTTGTGAACTGCAATTGCTTAAAGGCTTATTGGCAGATACAGTTGATTCGGGTAATAAATTATATGATGTTAACACTTTCCACATCTAATTGTTAGCATAAGCCGTAACAAATGCAAATTCATTAAGCATTGGCAGCAGTTTAAATTTGGTTCATTGTAGTTGGTTTTATTTTTTTAGGGGTAGAGAAGGTTGTGTTTTTTCTTTTCATTTTGTGGTAAATGTAGTGATAATTCTACTTTCTCAGGTTGTGTATGTGCTAAAAATTGACAAAGAATAGCTAGTAATAATAAACATTGGCAATGTGAATTGTTTTGTGCCATACTACTTTACATTAAATACAACATGATCTTGGTGCTGTAATAGGTCCATTTTCAATATGAAATTTGTTGGGGTCATACTTTCAAAATTACATTAAACCACCAAATTGGCTAATTGACTTCATCTAATATTTGGATTGGTGCTTAATGCTAATGTTTATGGCTAATGCAGAATTTTCAGTGTTGTATATTTAATTTATTCGCAAGTAAAAATTAAGCCATTTTGACAGTTACAAGGTATGTGGCTCCATCGATTACAGATTTTTATGCAGAGGTTGAAGTTGTTTAATAACATGATAATGTTTTGTTGTGCAGGCGCTGCCCCCTGCTCAAGTGATTGTGCGGCCACCGCCACCCAAGGAGCTGCGTAACAAAGCTCTGCTGTGCAAACCATTCATGCAGACAAAAGCAACTTCATGTCGCCCTCATTCGGTTGCTAAAAGCACACAGACAGGTTTTATGTCAGCTTTCATTTTACACTGTGTCCGGTAAAAAAGTAAACCCCTAGACATTGTACAATAAAAATGTTAAATCCAAACAAATCTAAATAAAATTCCATACAGTTGATCGGCAATAAGTTATTGAAATGAGTACCAAATTTTGTTGAAAAATACTATTTTTTAGCAGAGTTATTAATTATTGCATATTGATAACAAAATATCTTTGTTACCAGTATGGCATTGCATAAACCACTCTGTAGATTTATGTAATTCCAACAAACAATGTCTGATTCTGGCAAAATTTTACATCAGCAATGGGTCATCTATTGGCAGTTAATGTGGCAAATTTCAGTTAAATCTCGCAATGCAAAATTGCAAATAATAGCTTTTGTGAGGTCACCCCAAAACGTGAGGTGTCGATCTTTCGCAACAGTTTGTTTAATGACATTGTTCACGGCGTACTGGGAAATTTCGCGATAAACCTTTTAACACTATACCCTTTCTCTTGTCTCAGCAGTTTAATTGAAGCATGATCGTCTGCAGAAAATACCATTTTGTAATTGTTTACGTTATTCTTTACGTTGATTGTCTCACTTCTAATTGAGCAACTGCAGTAGCCTATGTAACATCGAAACGCTATATTGGTAACAGAGATATTTTGTTATCGATATTCACCAATTAATAACTCTGCTAAATAATAATATTTTTCAACAGAATTTGGTGCTTGCTTCAGCAGTGTATTGAAGATTAAATGCACAAAATTTTATTTCAATTCGTTCAGATTTGACCTTTCTGTAGTACAATGTCTAGGGGTTTACTTTTTTACCAGACACAGTGCGGTAGCATTTGTCGCAATTTTTCGATGCTGTCTCACTTAATTTTTGGATTAAATTTCTTTGTGTTTTGATGCTGCAAGATTGATGGATTGTCTGTAGTTCTCACTTTTAACATACTTACTTTTTCTTTTTCTGTCTTTCTCATTCCCGGTCGAGGGGGCAAGTCACCGCCCCAGTCCGTTCCAGGAAGTCCTAGAGGCGTCATAGATCAGTTACGAACAGACGCCTTTGATGAACTCTCGGGAATCGGATCCTGGGGGTCGCAGCGCTTTGCTGGGTCGGTGAGGTCGGAGGCGAGCGGCAGGCGATTGTTGCCAGTGGTTGCCAGTCACTCGGTCGACGTCGGGCCCAGACGCTTCCACCACAAGAAGGTGGCCACACAGGAAGCACTTACTTTTTCTTGTGAGTATCTTGAGATGGATGTGTGAAAGGTGTATAGAAACAGGCACCATGTGTAGCAGGAACGGCCATTCCTGTTAGGCATAAGTTCTATACCGGAAACGATCATTAAGGTAGATTAAGGAATTGTAGACTGGGGTTTAGTTAGTGCTCAAATTGTGTGAATATTTGTTTATTACAGACAGTTGTTAAACTGCAACTGAACACAGTGGTTAGGATAAGAAGTCCAGTTATCAGTCACAGTGCTTAAATAGATAGCTCTGTGGAGTGTTAGCTAATTAGGTAGGAATCACATAATGCTACAAGTCTTAAGTGCATGTAATAATGATATGGTATTTGCATCAGCGGTACACAGAAAATGCATGTGTGTTTGTAGAGGAGAATTGGGAGCCGAAGAGAATGCTGCTGCCATGTCCAGTGCCGATGTACACACCGACACCAGTGGCTATGTACTCCACTCCAGCTCCGTATCCCATTCTTGTACCGGTTCCTATACCAGTCCCTTGCTTCATTCCAACCAGCCGCAAGACTTCAAAGAGCATTTATAAGAAGATCAAGGTATTGTCTCTTGCTTTAACGTCATACATTGTTTAGTAACAGGCTTGTATTTTAGCGAAGTTAATCATATTAGCTGAGAAAGTATCTGTGTCTCCATAGCTGTTGTCTTATAGTGCTTTACTAATATTATTGTTACTGTGGTCAGGAAAGTTTAGCATTTTTATGGAAAATGCATAATGACAGTTAGATGGAGTGGAGGGGTTGAAATAGAAGGCAGATATCAGCAACTCGTTGCTGCTGTATCTGGCTAGGATTTCTTTTTTAACTTGTGTCATTTGGTATCATATTCTTGATATTGTCATGTGCTTTCTAGTTTTGTTTAACCAACGAGTTTTTGCATATACAGTCAGTCTGGGTTTGGTCACAGAACATAAGGGAATTATCATAATACACTGTTTTCTGTTCTTTCATTACATCAAAGCACTGGAGTTTCATAATTAATTTAAGTTGTAATTTAAGAACACATTTACAGGTCAATTTCTGACATTATGTTGTAGGTCCAGCCACTAAACATGTACACATGATGTCATTAGCTTTGCGACTGCTTTTCTAGTTATTCATAGTCTGGTCACAGTACTGGACATTTACCATTTTGCCACATATCATCACTGTCAGATAGTACCAGGTTGTATCAGTTTACACAGTGCATGATCTGCTGCTGGTGCATGTGTTCAGGACATGCAGTCACGAATGCCATCTGATCCGTTTGAAGCCGAGCTCCTGATGATGGCTGAGGCTGTGGCTAGCGGCGGCCGTGAGTCTGACAGTGAATCAGAAGTCTCCGACGATGACAACTGTAAGCTCATGTAGTTATTATAAAACTTTAATAACAGTTAATTGATCATATGGAATTTTTGTTCCTCTCTGTAAGTGAGTTTTATTTTCTGAAGACATCAGTGGCCGGTATCGTAAAGGCTACGGCATTAATAAAACTGTCTGCGGATTTGAATTGTCACTGAATTTTCTCAAAGCGATGCTAAGTTAAATCTGGAAAGATAATTAAATGAAAGTTATGTGAACATATCGTCATTGTTCGTATGGTCACTGAACACTCGTGAAACTGAACTTTGTGTCTGGTGGTAATTTCAGCCGGTGCAGGCAGTGTGGACGGCTCGGCGCCGGCTGCCGCTGCATCAGCCACAGGAGCAAGTGGTGCTCCAGGTGCCAGCGGAGACATGGCTGAAGATATGCTGCAGATGGCACTACGCATGGCATCAGAGATGACCGAGGAACCTGTCATGGACCTAGAGGATTCCGTTAATCCTGCTCCAGTCCGCAGAGGTTGATATTGTATTGTAATTTATTCTAAATTGGTTTCATCTGTAAGTGTTTTTCTGTTTATTTTAAAATTTTTGTTAGGCCATATGTCAAAGGGAGAACCTTTGCTGCTTGCCACAATGTTTTATATTTTTTATGAGCCTTTACTATTTCCTAATTTCTCAGTGTTGAGTCAGGTTGGTACTGAGATGCCGCCAGGTCATCCCTCCATCGGTAGGAAAAATCAGTACTGGTGATGGTTACAATCACAGCTGGAGCAGAAACACAGGGTTCTGTGTAAAAGTAGACTTTGCTACTTGAACTGCTGGTTTACTGACCCTGTCTGTTAAAGGTGCTGACTGTTAACAAAGGTTGCCATTCAGCTCATGTGGGTTAGGTTGGGTTATATGTTTGCTTAATAAATTGCATTCAATTTTCACTGGCTCAAAGCATCGAAAGAAGGGTATGAACTGCCATGCAGTGGACCTATGCCAATAGTGTTGAAAGCATAGAACTTAGTGGGAATTATGATAATGCAGTAGTTATAAGCATATCTAAAGAGCGTCAGAGTGATTAGTCATTGAATTGTTTTCAGGCTGCTGTTGCTGTCATTCTTAAGTTATTAGCGTTTGTCATTTTGTAAGTTTAAGCTAATAAGCTACTGTACACACTCAAGTACATCGTTGTATTGTTGTTAGCCATCTGTACATATGTACACTTTGTTCTGTGTGCAGTGGAGCGGCCGCCAGTGACAGACTTTGGCACGATATCACAGGATGAGATAATTCAGTCGGCGTCTGCTGGTCGCAATCGTGCAGCCGGTGGTATCCCACGTCCCAAGCGTCGCAGCAGCGGCGGTGGCAGTCGCAATCGCAGCTCGTCTAAAAAGCAGCGCACAGAAGAGACCAGTGCACCTGCGCAGCCGGTAAACAGATGCTGCTGCTGTTTGGAGTTCTGTTTGATAATTCGTGATTGTTTGTTCTGGATGTATTTCATGTTAGCTGTTTCCTTTTATGTTCGCAGTGCCATAATTTCACTGATGCAACCAGAAATTATGAACAAATGTACATTTGTAATGTCTAGCGACTGTAGAAAATCACGGCAAAACCATGGCAAACTTTTGTGAAAATCGCAAAAATCACGGCAAAAATGCAGCATGAAATCACGGGCCTGATAAACTCATCATCTAGCATTAGCGACCATCATTAAATGCAGTGCAAGATTTTTATGTGTAAACTTTTGTCACTGTGGAACATTAACAGTGTACTGGCTAATACTGCGTTTTGCATCAACGCTATTCCCAGGAACGAATATGTATCGGACAGCAAGCTCAGAGAGCTTGTGGAACGGCTCCCGACTTGAGAGGCAAACTTGGCAGACATAAATATTTTTGTGTTAAAATCACACAACAATCTGCAACTTATGCTGATTAAAAACATGAATATTATTGTAAAAATGTAATATCACAGCATTTTTACAAAAAAACACATTATTTTGGCAAAATCTTGCCATTTGACGAAAATTGCGGTTACCATGATTTCCGTGCGTCCATGGTTTTCTAATGTCCCTAGTAATGTGGTATAAGTCGGAATTACACGTCGTGAATTATTACAAATTTTGTTGATGCAAATGCTGACTTTTCACTTCAGAACTATAACTCTGTGGATTATTGTGGTGATCAGGATTTGGATCTAGGAATTTAAAAAAAAATGACATGACAGTCAAATCATGTTTGTTATGGTGCAGCACTGTTATATAGCCATACAGTCATGGCAAAAGTTTATGCTTTTAGCTGCTGATTCTTGAGAATTTTTTAAACAGTAGATACACTGTTTGGCCTGCTAGTTTCATGATTAGAGTGCTAGACTCACGATCACGTGCTCACAGGTTTGGCTCCCTGCCATTTCACTACGAGGTTACAACCCTGGGCAAGTTGGTCACACACATGTGCTTCCTGTCATTGAGCAATATGATTTGATATCGGCCTAACTGCAGGGAGGGTTGTGGCAGTATATCTGAGTATGTGGGAAATTACTGGCCCATATAACTGAACTGTGTCTGCAGTTCACTGCCAGCACAGGGTCAGCAAATGGAGATAAGTGTCAATCCAGAGATCACAAGAGCTGTGAGAGGGTGATGCCGAAATTAGGATGACTTTGCGATTACCTTTGTGTCATAACCAGGTGATGCCAGTGAATGTTCCTCCGCAGCCGCCAGCTCAGCCGGCTGATGCTAACTTTGTCCTCAAGTTCACGTACGGTGTGAACGCGTACAAGCACTGGGTGCTGCAGAAGAACGCGCAGATTGAGAAGGCCGCAGCCGCGAGTGGATCGCCGATGGCTGGTCGGTTTGGTGGTCCGCGTGGATTCCGACCGCTGAAGCTTGATCCGCTGCATTGCACGGCTGATGAACTCAACTGTGCTCTGTGCATGTTTGTACGCGAGGTTCGCAAGCCGAATGGAGATCAGTATGCACCAGACAGCATCCTCTATCTCTGTCTTGGTATGCCGATACATTTGCTTTCGTAATCCATTTGTTATAACTTGTGTTGTATATGCTTTTTTGTGTTATTGCTGTAACAGTCCCCATTTTGTGCATTGTTAAGGCCACGTTGCTCATATATTAAGTTCACCCCTCTTCTCTTAGGTTTTCTATCTGTGTTCGTGTACATTACCGCCAATTTTAGACATTTGACTGATATGCTTCATTCTTGACAGAACCCGAAGTCAACACTCTATGGCCATCACAAGTTAATAACTTAGAAGTTAATTAGTCAGTCAGTGTAGTAGGGCTATTTTGGGGTTAGGCAGTTTAGTGGTTGATAATAAAATGGGAAGTAGTTTTTAGGTGTTGAGTAGTGGGTATGACTGTGACATTCTGAAGGGTCGGGTTTTGAGATGCTGACAGAAAGTTTTCTGTGACTGAACTTGCCTGGCATGCTTCAATAGTAGTTAGTTTGTGTCGCCGTGTGATGTTCGTCGGCTATGCACGTTGTCATCCAAAACAAGTGCCCCAAGCAACGTGATGTGTTTTGTGTTTTGTCACATATTTATCTTTGTGTTGTTGTACTGTGTTGTGTGTGCAGGCATACAGCAGTACCTGTTCGAGAACAACCGAATTGATAACATCTTCACTGACTTCTACTACGATCGGTTCACCGACTGTCTCAATGAAATCCTCTCCACGTACCAGGTCTCTCTCAACTCACAGGGTGCGTTTTGTTAATGTAAAATATTTTTCTTTTAATTTCAGTCATTGACTACTTCTAGTTCTTTGGTGTTGTTGGTTGGAGTATCGGGAATGACATCTGACTTGTAAAAACTGCATAAGTTTCCAAAGGTTTTCGGGACATGATCCAAACAGTATTATTTACGGTGGCCCACAGGTGCCAACGCGATTCTGAAATTTTGCATAGATTCTGAAACTTGGAACGATTCTGAAATTTCGGATCGATTCTGAACTCGTCCACTTTTTAATATATTACAAAAATATAACGCACTGGCTACGGTTCCGTCAAGACG
>Ga0209367_1010393_pt1 | contig 12491 bp, 2 predicted proteins | sample WorMetLIZISLAND2_FD_187412 | JGI IMG/M metagenome (GOLD analysis project Ga0209367, IMG submission 187412) | Marine gutless worms symbiont microbial communities from Max Planck institute for Marine Microbiology, Germany - Olavius geniculatus... ... | reverse complement strand
CGGCCTCACCGAGAATGGTCAGATGACATTGAGCAGTGGTGTCGGGCAACCCTGCAGGAGTTAAGCCACGCTGCCCTAGATAGGCAGCGGTGGGCAGCGATAGTAAGAATGGCGTCAGACACCAACGGGCATTGAGCCCACGGTTGTCGATGATGATGATGATGATTTCCTGACTATTTCCTGGACTAGCTGTCTCTCTTTAGTGGACCTAACAGTAGTTTACATTACTTAGGCCACTTTAAAAATTCCAGATTGATTGATTGATATGCGTTATTATTATTGCTGGTAAAATTTTACGGATAAATCTAATTTGTTGCCAAGAGCTAGCTTGTTTCATTAAACGGCAAACTTCTCACGTCACGCTCTGATCCGATGCAGTAACTACGCGGACAATGTACCATAGGCTATTCAGATTCAGAAGCTGACGGGCAGCTAGTTTAGACTGGCACTCTGGCATGCAGACAACAAGTCGGTGAGACTGTGAGAGGACGCTAGGTTACGAGCAGGATCTACTGCAGCGCCGAAACAAACAAACAGGTCCGTCGAGAGGGTGGGGTAGGAGGGGGTTAGCTACCCCTGGCTCTGCGACGTTCGGGGGCCCCGCTGTCGGCCAGAAATATAAAGTACGCCGGAAGGTACCATTTTGAAAAGAAAAATTCAAAAAAAAAATTCATAGAGAGGCCCACGTGAAAATGTTTGGGGGCCCCGCGAGAATGTTTCCCGGGCCCCGCTGTGGCTCTCGACGGGCCTGCAAACAAACGAAGCAGTGGATTTGTCGAGGCCAACGGCAACGGCTCTAGCTGTCACGAAGCGCAGAGATCAGTTGCGTCGAAGTACTTGTCGACGAGTGGGCGAGCGGCGACTTTTTTCAGGTTGGTAACAGCAGCAGCTACCGGAGCATTGCAGCGTGCAGGCGCCGCTGCGGTAGCAGGCTGCTGCAGCAGTGGCGTCAGCAGCTACCGGCTGTAGACTCCGGCAGCACGCTGCGTGGTGGTCGGACCATGGAACGGTCGGACGGTTAGGCGCGCCAAGCACTGCTTCAGATCAGCTGGCCTCAGTCTTAGTCTTGTATTGCTTGCTGCTGTCTGCATGGTTCGATCAGTGGAAGCGTATAGGAGGCGTCGATGGCTTTCAGTCTCACAGACTACAAACAGCTGAGCACCAGCGCGCACGTCGTGGCTACGTAATATCGGTAGGTCTATGTAGCGAACGAACTTGTGTCCCGCAGTTGCATATTTTAGCATAAGGCCCCTAATGTCATTAGCACAACTGCCGTGTAGTATAAGTATAGTCTACCTCTGTAATCTCTCTTCTTTTTACGCTAAACTTCTGAGCAGTTTACTATTCGCCCCACCACTTTGTATTCTGCTGTCAATGGTTGAAAGGGCAGGGGGTTGTGTAGACCCCTAAGCCGACTAGCCGTGAATTTCACGACCGGCTTAGCATTTTCGCGGCTAAGGTCCCGGCTTAGTCGCGATTTTCGCAGCGACGGCGGCTTAGTATTTTCGCTACGTTCCTGCAGTTTCGTGCAGTTTTTACACTTTTGTTACGTTTTTGCGTATTTAACGTTTGTTTTTTTCTTTTTTTGTGAAGATTTTCTATATTAAAAAAACGTTTAGGGCCTACCTAAAATTCTATCAAGAACTTCGAGAAGCGCTGTTGAAACCATCACAGAAACGAATTTATAGGCCACATGCAGATTTCGGTTTTGTGGTAGTTTGCTTAGTTAGTCTGGTATGATATGACCACACGGTTAAATTGAAATTGAATAAAATTCGCTTTTTTCTCTCTCTATCTCCAGACTTGTGACTGTACTGCGCCTGAAGAATTACGTATTAGGCATGAGGTTGAACAAATTAAGGCTAACGTTTTTTTATTCAAATTTTATTAACAGTTTTTCCTGCCACGTTTTTAAAGACATAACATTTTTACAAATATTTTTTGGAACTTTTTTTACATCTATGCAATGCATAGAAGGCATATTTTGCAATGCAAAATTTCTACGGCGCTTTATGGTTTTTAGTAACACAAACCGATATTACAAAATTTTTCTCGGCTAGCCGCGATTTCCGCGGCGGCGGCGGTTTAGCAAAATCACGGCGCGGCGACGGCGGCTAAGTGGGCGGCTTAGGGGTGTAGGGCTGTGCGTCTACCGGTAACTCAAATTTGAATAACATTGCAGAATTTGCAGTGTTCCGTCGATAGTGAGTACGTTGTTGTGAAATATTTAACGTGGTTATTATTAATTTCAGATTAACTGTTGTTCAGTAAATTTATAAGAAAATGAGTTAGTGTTTTGTTTGTAGACTTTGTAGATCTACATTGCGTAACAATGCGTGCAATTACTGTCTAGTAACTTCCCTTTTAATTTCATTTATGGACAATGTTTAATTATGGCGTACGGTAATGAGTTTAATTAAGATGGTTTTGAGGCCATTAATTTTCAGTATTATTCTGACTGACACACGGTCGAATGGTTTTTAGTTGGTTTATCGTTAAATGATCTCCGTTAAGGTCTTTGGAAGTGACTTGATTCAAGAGATAACGTTAATAATCTGTTGAATGTCTCCGGCTATGTCTATGTTCTTGTTTCTGGAATATCTTCGTTGTTCTCGTCGTCATTATACTTCGCACTGTTCATACAGCATAGCCATTTGCACTAAAAGCCTACTCGACTCAGCATCGTTTGTACTAGATATAGGCCTAGCACTGCTGAAGTGGGTAAGCGAGTACGCAGTACGACCATATACCACTCCAGACAGTGCGGTATTGTACTTATACTATGCTCAGATTGCATAGCCTAGAGTTCAGCGTCGTTTGCTTTATGACGTCGTGAAAATAGCACCAGTGTGAGCTGAGTGTATAGTTTAATGATTAGTTCTGCACGCACGGCCACGTTGACGTACGTAAGTCCAAGATTGCGTGCGTGTTCGAAGGTCATAAAATCTGTCTGTAAACAAGTCTCAGTTGACCTCTCGACTGCTAGAAGTCTGCTGATTAGGCCTGTTCTGAAGTTGATGATGACCGCTATAAAGGACAACACGCAAATGATCGTGCAATTATCTGACTCGGAGCTCGACCAGACAAACGTCTCGTAGAGCGCACAATCGTACGAAATGAGACTGTGAGTTAAGATTGTCTAGTTTAAGTTTTGTACTTAACTTCTGCATTTATGTCATGAGTTGCATATGGAATACGGAGGCGGACCGCTGTGAGTAGCCTACCTTCTCTATAGTTTACTCACATTCACATATTTGTCAAAAGTCGTATATTATATCGGAATTGTACGCCTACATGCATTTAACGAATAACGTCCATCCAAAGAGAATTTCGCCGTGATATTAATTTTGGTTAAAAAAGAGCTTACATGTGACGAACGGCATTGATGCGTTATATACCGCGGGTACTAGAAACTGCATAAACTTTGTGACGCAAGAAAAGAAGACTGATTGCTTTCTGGCTGTGATTACACTCTTGTAAAGCTACCGTCGCTGTAGCCTCTAATTACTGCGGGTCTGCTGAGTTGTTCTGTGTTAGCACACGGATGCAGACAGTATAATTAGCGCGCGAGGTGGTGATTAGTAAGCCTACGTGTGATGAATTTACCGGCGACCAGAAGTCGTGGCGTGTAAATTGTGTCATCGTATCGTCTTCCGCCGCGTAAATCGTATGTATATTTGAAGCGTAATGATTGCGTGGATCAGGGTAGTCGTCATGTTTGCTTCGGAAAAACACGGTCACGAGTGCTTCGTTGCTGACGTATAGATCGATCTGCGTTTATAGCGTGCGGTCGTCGCTCCATTGTGCTGGCAAGTCATGTTTATACGTTCACTCCAGTGACAGACAGACGCACAATGCTGCGTTATCTATCTATCGTGTCTGTTTTAAGCTACATATATAGCCTGGGCAAACCGGTATATAGGCTATTCGAAAAAGACTGTTATTATAGTCATAATAGAGTACTGCTTTTTTCTGCGTATAATTTACTCATTGATGCGTCTATATCGTTAATCGTCTGGCAAGTATCGTCTTTCGACATTGTTTCTTTGCTGATATGATGTCGCAGTCTGTCAGACGAATGTGGCAATGGAACTCAGAACAGTAGCCTGTATAGTCCTAGTACTTGCACCGTACGTCGCAACGCACAACACAAGTTGGCCTTATCTAGGACCTACATGTACGGCAGACGCCTGGTTATAGGATAACGTACGGCGTTGTTTACAAATTTGCTGAATCCGGTATTGCGTGATTCGGTAACAGTGGCCGTCTAACCGGTTAGAAAAAACAGCTTGAGATCGGCGGTCTTCAACCAGATCTACAAATCTTCAGTTCACAGTGTCGGGATCATAAAAAATATTGCTTGACGCATAGCGTGCGTCGTTCGGGGAACAGACGTCTGCCCTCCCCTTGGTTAAGTATCTTCGGGGGAAAATGTCTGACTGGTCAACTGCCCCGCTATATTGCAAAAACTCAAGTAGGCCTACCAAAAGGGAGTCACTTTTTTATTTCACGCTGTAGATACATAACAAGACTGGCAACTATAATACTGCTTAGTGACAGTGCTTTTTATACGTCACGCCATCCACGGCTGAGTATCAGAACAGCGCAAGAAGACAAGATGGATGTTGTCACCATGGCTGCGGGGATGCGGGCATCAAAACGCATCAGCAGCAGAAGCAGCAGACGAACAAACGAGACCACGCACGCTGATAATATCTCGGAAATTATTAGCTAAATGGAATTAATATAACGGTGAACTCGAATTCGCATTTCGCACAGGCGGTTTTGCAGGCCGTTATAACGTGTACCATTGATGGTCTAAAAGCAAAGCACATGCTTTCTCTGCTAACTTCATTATGTCTCCGGCTTGCGGCAAAACACGTCGATTAAATTTAGCCGAATCGGCCCAACGGCAGGTTGCACACTATACCTAGCATCGTACTCGTACCAGGCTCGTGGTTTGGGTACACGCGGTTCCGGGTGCTAAGCGCTGTTCGCCGTTCACATGATAGCACCTCACTGTCGGCGGAAATGAGTTGCGTTGCTGCGTGCTCGACTTGACTTCCGCGTCTGCATGTCAGCTTCTGTCTGGTTTTCCGAGTTTCCATCATCGCGCCATAGGCGCTCAGGAATAATTGTTTAGACCGATTTTTACGCTTAATACGTCAAATGACGCGGTTCTGCGCAAGGAAGTGCCTTTTTATTGTTATAAAATAAAAAATTTATTTTTCACTTATTTATTCGAAAAATTCGAAAAAATTACAATGGCGGCTATGGGGAAAATTTAAAATTTTTTAGACTGTCATAACTTCGGTTGTATGCAAGATAGCGTCGCAATTTTTGGTTCTAGGATATGGTTTTCGGGGTCGGCTTAATTAACGGTAACATTTATATTTATCCCCGATTGACCCCCGTTGCCGTGGCAACAAAATTTGGGACATCAAATGAAGAAGGCTTTAGACTATGTTAGTGATTACCAACTGAAGTCAGCTTGTAAGGACGCCATATGCATAGCCTCATCTAAGGTTACCCAGATGATTTTTGCGGTTTTAGAGGACTGATATCATCACATCGTCCTTACACACAGTTGTAAACTGGTAAGTTTTTTTACATATATTGTCATTATAGAACTTTCTTATAATAAAGTTTTTGTCATTGGCGACTGACGTACGATCAGGAAGTTGGAAGTTGTGACTTCCGTCGCGAAGACTATAGTGCTGCTCTCGTTCAGGAGGAATTAGCGGATGTAGCAGGTGCTGACTGTTGCCGATAATCTGTGAAAAAAGTTTGTTGTCGGCATCGTCGCAGATACTGGCGAAGGTCGCTGAACTGTTAGCTCGGTACTAATGTCCATGTATTTTACCGTATATTATCCGATTTTCAGAGTTTTTTACTGGGGGTACTCAGCAGGACATTTGCTATAAAGATCACACCAGGTCTTAATTGCGTTAGCACACTACCGCGTGAAATAGCAACGTCTGAAACGAGCGTGCCGTGTACGCGGAGTTAATGTCTTGTTGAAAATAATGAACTACCAGAGACCTGGCATATGACAGGCAGCACCTTATTAGGCCTACGTGTTATGCATCATTTATTACAATTTGCTGATACCTTTAGCCTGCGTTATTGTCGAACAGCTTTTTGTTAATTGGTGATTTATCTACGAAAATGGATTTTTCAAGCCTTGTTGTTAATAAGAAGGTCAGCGACCCAAGAGAGCTTTATCGAGCCGATCGTAATTTCCGGTAATGCTTTTCAATAAATAATTTATTGTTTTTGCAGTAGTACGCCTACTACATAAGCTGCTGCATAATTAAGATGTTGACCGCTGAATGACGTTGAAGCGATGTTGTTGATGTTGATAGACGTGTTATTTCGCCGACGGTACTGCACTTGTACGCGTCCAATAATTAAAACACGCGTGTTTTGTATAATTTCACCTGTTCGCTTATGGAGTCATTTCATAGCACTCCCCCGCCGCGCCGCTAATATTCTTTCTGTTCGATCCGCGTTCACCGTAGACTTTTTTATATTTATCGTAGTGACCTGACGTACTTTTGGTCTTTGTCTTATCGGATTTCATTTTCAGTTTATTTTTCGTTACTAAGCTGTTCTGGCCTACCGTATACAAGTACTGTCGACGTTTGCTGTTGTTGTCGTTGTTCGTCTTGCTGGTAGCCTATAGCCAATGTTTTTGCCCGTTTTTTGTGATTTGTATTTCTGCAAAGGTTAAACTTTTTGTTCCATTATTATCTGCATGTGCATTGCCTGAAAAGGCCGTCCCCGAAATGACGTATACTGTGTCGGGTGGGACGTTAAACCCTATTCACTCATTCACTCCCTATAGCCAATATCGTGTGAGTGACGTTTACTAAGCGTAGCTGCCTAGTTCAGTGTGTGAAAGCCAGAACATTGACTCTGACTGCTGGCTAGCTGTGAGTTGACTGTGAGTGACAACAGTCGATCATTGATCTGTATGGACACCACGCCACCGACATGGCAAGGCAAGCTGATCGATTGCATTGACCGGCGCAAGGAGAACAGAGAACGTTGATGAATGAATCGCTGATGCAGCGGACAAAAACTACGGTGGCGTCGACAACAGAATGAAGTTCTTACATTCGGTGCCTGGACTGACGCCAATCGTCAAAAAACTGGACTTTTTTCTTTCTGGTATGGGGTCACATGGTCATCATTGGGTCATCCATAAAGGACGTCGGCTCGGAAAAGTGCAGGGAATAAGCTAAAATGCGGACAAGGGGAGGAGGGCTTCAGTGAAAGCGGACGTCCGCATTTATACAACAATACCTGTGTTCATATTCGAGATCAGCGTCTTAAAGCGACTGACTGAAAATACAGCCAAGGAGTTTAAACAAACTGTATATAGTAGTTGTAATACAGACATGAATCAGTCAGTGTTATCTGTTCTGTTACGCACATTAAATTCGGATCGTTAGAGGTCAAATATCACCGAGTAGTTTTGTGACGATATTCCTGTAGCATCGTCGTCGTGTCGGAGATTAACTCAAGCAACGACTGCACGCAACGCTCATGTCATGAAACGGTCTCCTGCAGTAGCCTCATATACACGACGACCTTCCATGCACGTTCTTGCTGGCTGCCAGCGAATTTATTACTATTTCATAAAGTTAGCGATTACCGCTCTGAGTTGGCAGGTGGGAAGCGCGCATTGTTGTGCGCATGTATATACGCGAATTACTGGGCCTGGTAGTTGTTATATACAGTCGCTCTGATGACTGATGGATGTATACAGGTGAATGCATTCAGTGCTTCGTGTGATCATCTGCTGTTGTCCGTGTACGGGCGTCTATTGCTTGAAGGTTTGTGGGGCTGGCTGCTGTGAATTTTCTATTGACGTTATTTACGTTAAACTACAGATTACTGGACCTATGTATATATGCGCGTATGTATGTGTAAAAATGACGAAAGCCTTAGAAAAACAAAAAAGTTAAAAAAAATTGTCAGTCGCGATGTGTGGGAATACGACGGCGGAAAATTAATAAAATATTATTAGAATATTATTATTACTATTATAATCTTAGTGACAAGATTCGACGTGGCTCGAATTACCTTATTCATGACCTCGTCAATTGTGTCGTTAAAAAGTGATTTCGAGTACTCGCTTTTGTCTAGTCAACTGTTATAATAATACAGTAGTTATTTTTTCACGTGACCTAATTAGTTTGAGTATGCTACTGTGAAAAATTTGTTTGTATTTTTTGTGACAATTTTGGAAATTGGGGCACAATATAATATGTTTTTTTTCACTTTGAATTTATAACAAAGAGAGAGAATTTATTTGCCAAACCAACTTAAGATAGCATAACACAATAACAGGCTGCAATGACACAATGGCAGGCTGCCAGAGAAGCAATATATGCCTATCAAGCTGGCCGCCTATAGCAACAAAACATCAGTTACTCAAAATATCAAAAGAAGAAAAGAAAAGAAACACAAACAAAATACATGCATAACAGAAACGACGAAAGACGCTGCAAACACCTACTGCTTACCTCGAATTTGTTGCTGCACTATCTTGGGAAACTGGAATGTTTAACTTCACCATTTTTAGCAATTTTATTTGTTTTGAAGCAATGCAAAAATTAAATTGTAAGTTCATATATTTACACAAAATAGTTGACAGCGCGTGTTTGAAATATATGCCTTTAGCAGCACACATGTTTGCTTTGAATAGCAGACGTCGGACGACGCCACTGGTCAATGGATGGCGTCAAAGACACGTTTGTCAGTGCTGTGTCAATCATTCAACAGACGACGTCACCAAATGTCTCATTCATGTCAAATAACGCCAGCAGCAGTCGAAAAATAATATTATGCTAAAAGTGAAGCAGTCAGAAGTCACCGATTAGCTTATTATTTTTAAAAGTTTAAATGAAATTAATTTCTGACCGTCTGACGCTGTGTTGCACTGCAACTGAACGTTAACATTTCGCGAAGTAATGTGGTAACAGACTTGCGGTGAGATGGTACGCCCTATGCTCTGCTCCAGCTTTTTCAGCCGTTTGCCTCTGAGTGTAGCAGTACAATAATCATTGAAATCAGCCAACATTTGTCCAAATTATCACAAAAATAAATATCTCGCCTATGTTGCCGCGTATGAACGTAGCAAAACTGTATTACTCGTAATTACTTTTTCGTTAGATAATTTTGCTGACAAGTAATGCCACTGTACTGTAAACGAAATTTTTCGACCTCGTTTTCCGTCTGTCAAGCGTAGATAAAAGGTTTTTAATGTGCGTCGTTGTCACCTTGGAATTTTTTTTTTTTACAAATTACACTGGATAGATTGCAGTTGCGTTTTAACTGGCTTTTCTAACACGCGTAAACAATGGTATCTCGTTCTTTACACCGTATTTCACGCTCTATGAAGGAAATAATGACTTGCTAATGAATAATAATAAATAATGACTTGGTAATGAAATTGAAATTAGAAACGTGACCAAGATTTTTGTACTTCAAATACTTACGTTCTGATAACGCCCTTTAACGGTCTTGTCTGGAACAGGCTCTAGTAAAATCCCAGATTTTTATATCATTTCTGGAATATTGCCCACAAATGAGTAGCAACTTTATTCATGTCAGGCAGTTTCGTGACATTTTATTAACTGCATTTTATGTCTTAGTTAAGGCTTAAATTAATTAATTGCTCTTGAAACCAGAATTTGTTACTGAATAAAAAAGTAAGAAATACAATCTTCAGTTTAAATCTTGGTCTTAAACTATTGCACGATGAATCTACTTGCTACGAGACCGTACATCATTATGGATTATGCGGAAATCCAGTCGAAGAGGCACCTCATCTTTCATGAACGTTTTTTTGACATCAGTGCAGTCTCTGCTTTGCTTCTGCACACATTGTTGCTACGACCGTTGGGCTCGTAATGGACAGAGAACGTCAGTTTCTGTTGCGCAGTGACGATAAAGTAAATCAGCCGACTTGCTTTATTCCACTACCGAGTGACCCAAAAACGTGATACCTCTCCTCTTTCAATCGTGTTAATATAATGAATGCCGTATAAACTGCAAAATATAACATACCGGTATTAATACTGTTTTAACAACCTTAACGTTTGCTATTGCATCCACAGTTTAAATGTGTTCATTCATTTGAAGACATTTTATGCGTTTTTTTCGGAAACCGGTCTTTCTCCACTGGCAGAGCGTGAATCAAACAGAGTTCTTTCTTAGTTAATCCAAACATCGTGACGAAATTGCAATTTATTCGCACAAAAACAGAAGTCGTTCATCGATCGGCACAGACATAAAAACGACATCATTTATTGAGTATGATACGCCGCGAGTAAACAAAATTGTACGCGAGAAAAAATAACTCAAGTACCAAAGGGGTGTCAGTTTTTTGGCCCACCCTGCATGTAGTAACCAGGCGACTTGTCGTTGTCGTTGACCTCATCTGAGCTTTGACTAATACGTTAATGGCTATGGACTTCCGGTCGTTTGCTTTATGGGATTGTCTTGTTCCTCAAGCCATTCCTAGTGCATTGCTTTCTGTGTAACAATCGACGGCTTTCAGAACTGCAATATTTACAGACTGTAAAGCACACTTTCTGCTTTTTCACGCTGCTCCTCCGTCATATATCTTACATTCGCTATGTTTTGCTCGAATACGTTACGATACGATATCATCGTCGATATGATGCAAGATTTACACTAGAAAGCTGACAAGCAAGCTGCCAGTTTAATATAACATATAAACGAAAAAGAAGTGAAAAATGATTTAAATGCAAATGAAGCGAGAGAAACTGAAATGAAAGTACTTTTGTTATCGATGTTGTCTGCAGTGTCCACTGGTCTTATTTTATAGGCGATGTGCTAAGCATCTTATTAAGTCTCTGTGTTGGCTTCTCGTATACTTTGTTGTGTTTCTAACGTCGTCCTTATCTGTTGTTGCTGGCAGAACAATAATAAAATTTATCGTTCAGCTGCATGTGCGTCGAACGATATACCGAGCTGAAAACTAGTGAATGTCGTGGACACGGTAATTGTCAATGTCTCCAAGCCGTACCGTGTGACTCCCGCTTCCCGCGGTCTCTATAAGCCACCGTGCGTCGACAGCAAGCGTCCACATCACTGCGCCGCCGATATTGATTTTCTCCACTCGCGCGTTTTGCGGTCGTTGTTCCGCGCTTGACGACCGATGACGCGACCGAATTTCGGCAATTGCTTGCACGATTGTGGTGTTTTTTCGCCATCCATTTCTGCAGTTTATGGGCATTCGCTGCGGATGAAGGTGCATGCGTTTACTGACGCGGTACTGACGGTATGTATCGATAAAATCTAGTCGCTTAAGGGACAACAGGAAAACGTGCGTGTATTGTATTTAATAGTGACAATCTGCTTCCGTGAGACACACTGTTCTGAAGCTGAAATATTCCCAGTGACAGCTATATTCTTTGCACGCTGAAGTGGAAGGCTATAGTGCGACGGGCAGATATTGCTGAGCATATAGTCGACTTCTTCACTATGCAGAAACGAGATTAGCGTTAGCGCCGTGTCCTGGAAGCCGCGGTGGCTATCAGCTTCAAACGATAAAATGTCGTCGAAATGTGCACTACAGGCGACTTTATTGGCATGCTGCTGCTGCTGCTGCTGTTACTCGACTTGGCTTTCATGACGTCGACTGTTAGTCACGCGCGACCCTCAGTCGCTTGCTAGTTTTATCACGACACTGAGTGCCTTGCGGATCCGTGGTTCCGAGTTTTATATGGACTCGGCCCGTCTTGACCAAATTCAAATTTTATTCCGTGAAAGTGGATCCGTGCACTAAAACTGCGAGTATGCAGTGTGAGTCAAAAAGAGACATGATACTCTCTTCTGCATGCATATCTTCGCTAATATTGACCTATCGATTAAAAATGACTTCTCTGGAACAAAGTTCGAACACTCTACGATTTACAGGGCGAGTTTTCGGGGACCTCGCCTAACCAACCGTCAGTGTATATAGAAAACCGGCGGGTGAAATAGAAGTCGTGTTTGTTTAATACTGTGACTGTGACAATATGCCTTCACAGTCACCAGTGTGGTTTCGGTTATCGTGCCAATACTTTGTTTCATAGATGTTAAAAACATTGATTTGCAAATTTAAAAAAAAACATTAAAAACGTGTTTTTTTTCATTTTTGTAAAAACATTATAAAAACATGCATAAAACATTAAACTGCAGATGTTTCCAATCGCTACTTTCTTCGCCATTATACACGCAAAAAATATCTAACTCAGATAATTAAAAACAAAAACCTACCATTTGTAAAGATTAAAAACCGGAATGTACTGAATGTACAGATTAAACACATCTGAACGCAATTTGTCCATAAGAAATAAATTATATTTGTAATTTTGTACGTTTATATTTTAACAAGAGCAAAAAACACGACACTAAAAAGCATAAAAACATTTTTAAAACTTAAAAAAACAAAAAAAAACATTTTAAAA
>Ga0209367_1010392_pt1 | contig 12492 bp, 6 predicted proteins | sample WorMetLIZISLAND2_FD_187412 | JGI IMG/M metagenome (GOLD analysis project Ga0209367, IMG submission 187412) | Marine gutless worms symbiont microbial communities from Max Planck institute for Marine Microbiology, Germany - Olavius geniculatus... ... | reverse complement strand
TCCTAGGGGGGTTGTGTCCGGGGGGGTTATGTCCTGACACCTGGGAGTTCGTAGCCAGTTTATATACAAGTAGCAGAACCGCTGTTTGTGAATAGGTCTGAAAATTTCCGATTCCGGTAGCGGTCTGGCGAAAAAATAGGGACGTGAAAATATTTGTGAATTTTCATTTTTACGACATATTGGCTACCAGCTCACAAAAACAGTCACACACAGTGACACTGACTAGGAACTAAAGTAATCAATAACAACCTAAGCCCTATCTGTGCCATTTAGCCACAATACATCCATGACAGAGGGACGAACAGACGTCCCGACTTTATTTATACTATACAGTTGGGTGTCTCATACCCCGTTTACACGATGAAGCAAACATCAAGCAATTAGAGCACACGTCGTGCACGTGTATTTTGAATACATTTGCTTGATGGTTGCTTGATGTTTGCTTGATCGTGTAAACGGGGTATCAGTGCAGTCAGCCTGATCATGTAACGCGTCTGCGCTGACAACGAACTAACTGCACGTCAGTCGTCACCGTGTTAGTGCGCGTCGTCTGCCTGCCTGCGCTAATTTTTCCATTTCCTCACAACGCGCACCGCTTGCCCGGTGCTTCGTGGCAACAGGGGGGAGGGGTGGGAAGTGACGAGGAGGAAGGAAAGAGGGAAAGGGGAAAAGAACAGGGCTGTTCGGGAAATGATGATAGGTCAGGCGGAAGATCGCCTACCTTGTTGCCTCGCCGCACCTACTCGTGAGGCGACCAACGACGAAGTTTACTATACTTGGCGCATGGTGTAACGGTTAAGACGTTAGACTTGCCATCGCGAAGTTGCGGGTTCGATTCCCGGTCTGATCACTATCAAGCGGTTACTACTCGGATGGTTGACTGACTGCCTGCTGACAGGTAAACCGTACCAACACCAAGGTCAACTCAGCCTTCTGTCCCTCCGTGGTAGGTAAATCGAGTACCGGTCTGCCTGGCTTGAGTCGTGGCAAGGCGCGTTCGCCTGTAACAGGTGGTGATCCAATACGACAGGTGACGCTCCGTAGCTCTGAGATGGATTTCCTACAAAGAGCTTCACCGGTGAACCATTTAACCAAGAAGAAATGTCACCACAATTCAAAGTCTGTGATGTCTATGCAATACGAAATTAGTTCAGATATCACACAATAAAATAAATATCAATTGCGTGAAAACGGCATCCGTTAAGACGCGTTCACAACGACAAACTGAACTGGGCTGAAGTGTTTTGCGTTGCACCGACTTACAAAGAGTACAAACTAACTCGAAATTTAATTCATTTTAGTTCAGTGCGTTTCGGGAAAATCGTCTTATATGTAACCAGCCATTCAGGTCAACTCAGCCTGGCCATCCCTCCGTGGATAAGCGCAATAAGTACCAGCGAAAACTGGGACATAGACATTTACACCGCGTATGCGATGCACTAACCCCGTATCCATGGTCTCGCAGTGTAAGCTGGTGTCTGGCTGGGGGCTAAGGAAGTGGACATTAGCTTTTTAATGCAAGTAACATTGAAATTATAAAAGCTTGTCAATGCTATTTTTCTTTTGAATTACCAAGTGTCATAATTCCTAAACGTGCTCAAAAATTTATATGCAAATTTGAATGACGAGATTCGAGATTTCTACATCATTATTTTGTATTCCTTGACTATTGTGTTTATAGAGTAAGCTTAGGTAGTTAAAATTCTGCTGCCTATCAATGGTCATGTGACTGACTTTGTCGTATTATTCTATACGTTTATTTTTATTTTTTTCTTTAATTATTTTGTTGTGCTACCAGTGATAGTGAATAAAGATTTTCATTAGCGCCACCCTAGGGGCCTTATCAGCGGCGTCGTGGGTTAAAAAGTGGGCGGGATAGGAAGTTGGATTTTCCCGACAGATACTGCAAATTTCCGACAGAATTTCCGCACACAGCAGCAAATTTCCGACAGAAAAGTCTACGGGTGATCAAAATTTTAATTTTGCCCTTATTTTGTTAATAAATGCCAACTTTTTTCTCCAAATTTTGCATTTTTAGACGATAATTTTCCAACGGGAAGATTATGCGACAATTTTTCGAAAAACCAAAATTTAGAAGGGGTAGCGGGGGTCCCGGAGGGGGCAAAATTCTCCTCTTGCATCCCGGCCACTACGCCATTGGTCCTCATGGTTTGGGAAGGACTTGACGTTTTGTTGATTTCGTTTAAACGATCGCAGCCCTTGTTATTCGGTCGACCGGTCGGTCTGCAATGGCAGGTGTGCACTGAGCGCTCCATGTGACATATCGGTGCAGGAAATTACTCTCTAAGACCTGTGCTGCTGCTGCTGCTTCTGATGTTTATCCGCACGGCTGGCTTGCTTTGCGATGGACGCGTCATTTGCTTAACGCGATCCGAACGATGTGTATTGACCTTGCAGTCTCAGAGCATTTCCTTTTACTGGAATAATTCTTTTCTGCATGCGTAGACTTCTGATACCGGTACCATTCGTACTGACTTCTGTGTTTCCGAGAAGTTCTCTTAAATTTCTAATGCGTGATATTTACGTTCTTGTTTCTCTGGGGCAGTAGCCTATTTGGCTGTTATAGCTACTGATTGCTTTTTGGTTTTGTTTACGGTGTTCGCAACATAAAACGGCAGAACATTGGAACCGGCAGTAAATCAGAGTATAATACCCCGTTGACACGATCGAGCAAGCATCGAGCAAACGTCGAGCAGATGTATTCAAAATACACGTGCTAAATTGCTCGACGTTTACTCGACGTCTGCTCAACGTCTGCTCGATGTTTGCTAGCATTTATCCAACTAGCTCGACGAGCTATGATAATTAGCATGCTAATTAGGAGGGCGGGCGATCGTGTAAACGGGGTATAACTCGATTTTACTATATTATATGTTATCAGTAATCTGTATCATTTTGGCCGCCATCATTGAGGGTTACATTTCAATGATTAGGCTAGGGCATATATTATGCGACAGCGGTTTACTAATTTCGACGATACAGCGCATTATAAACTTTTTATTGTATTGCATTGAGATTATGTCTTTATTTTGCTAGAAAATAGCAGTCAAAATGATTATTTAAACAGCAAACAAAATAAAGAAAAATGAAGAAGATGTCGGTATGTTTTTCGGAACCGTAACCGTTAAGTTCATTTCCCATAACGTCACAATGTTCAAGATACGATCGTACTTCCCCGTAGTGTCACATGATTTGTAAACCCCGCGGCAGCAATTATTCGACGAGGGACGACGTCTTATAGCTTTTAGTACTTTGTCTTGCAATTATTATCCAGGCGAATAAGCCGCGGAAAATAATGATGTTGCGACACGAATGAATTCAATGGTATTATTCTTTCTCTGATGGCGTATATCGTTTCGCATTAATTCTTGTTTTCCTATCGATTTTACACCGAGCTGCATCTGAACTTTCAGCCACCGTCGACTATTTAGTCGCAGCAGGCGTTTTTGGCAAACTTTTTTCTATAGGTTGAGTGTAGATTTTAATTATTATGCTTTACTTTTTGAAATTGAATTTCATAGTTTCCGTTTTTATCCCGGTTTATTAATAAGTGATCACTTTTCAATAACCAAATGTCAGCATTTTAGTGATGTTGATGAGCCCCAATTATTTTGATGCCTTATTCATGTGTTGCAGTTTATTAATATTATAATTTTCGAAACGTATCGTTTTATCTCTGTGCCTTTTGCCGACTTTTCGTGCAACATTTTTTGCAGATCTTTCCATAGGGTGCTTCTAAGCGAATACGTGAAAGAAATATAGGCAAAAAATTTTCTCGTTATACTATTTAGCAGCACATTGACACAGAGTCAACGTGATGCGAGTAATATCACTTTTTTCATGATTCTTGCCGTTGTCGATGTGTTTGCCTTTGAATGTTGCCGCTAGCAAGTGTAGGCCTATTAATTGCTGCCTTGTGCATTTATTTCGCATAGTATGTTCAGTATCTTACAGATAACTGGTTATTGTAATATTGTAGAATTGTTGAGTAATGCGGAAACACTGGTCTACAGAGATGATGATGTCGAAGAATATGATCGGTTGATTGTTGACAACAGACGTCGACAGATCGTCGTAGGCGCCAGGTAAATCCACTTACTTACATACTTACTTGCTTACTTACTTGCTTACTTATGAGTATTTTCACGTTTTTAATCCAACCATTGGATTTTTTGTTAACTAAATAAAAGGCCCAGCTCTCGCTAGGATAGTCGACGACCGTACTGGTTGTTAGTGACCTTCAAGGTCTATCTCTCACCGTTTGGAATATATGGCCAGTTTTTCGCTGAAAAAGGCACATTTTCTCTACCCTCTCCATTCAGCTCAAAATTTGAAAATGCTTTTGCAGAACTACATTCCCTAAATTTTGTACCAGAGAGCCTAGACAAAAGGCTGATTATTGCTGTAAAAAGTTTTTTCCTATATGACCGAACCCTCAGCCACAATACATCTGTGACGGACGGCCGACAGACGACAGACGACAACCGTACTAGCTCGATCATTACTTAAGTACGGTCGGCTAAATAGCAAGTTAAATGCTAGTTAAGGTTAGCTGTAAAGGATTAACTTTAGGACTGTTTCCGGTTCTCAATACGCGTTGCTGCATGAAGTAACTTGCCAATAGTAAAATGTCACAGCTCTAACTTGAACTTGCCGATCGAGTTAATCAGGCTGTTAAGATCCGTGCAAAAATCGGCCCGAGTCTCCAGACCGTATACGCAGTCGTAATAAGAATGTTTAAAATATTTTGTTTAAAATATTCAGTTCGGCAAAAGTAAAGGTATCCCATACTCAATAACGAGCGTATGGGCTGAAGCTGATCCCGGTCTCTAGGCAGTCAGCCCGCAGGTGACAGTCATAAACCCGGTGGTAGGCTGACATTACTTTCCACCAGGCCCACGGTTACCTTCCCAGCCAGAGAGCATCACCACCCTTTGACTGGTACCAAACTATACTGCTTGGTGGCAAAGACACATGATTGTGTGCGCGAACAACTTGCCCAAAGTCGTTACCAGGCAAGAATCGAACCGGGGACCTCAGTTGGACACGCTACCGTCTACCCGGTTACACCACCAATACCCCGTTTGCATGCACGATCAAGTAGTCATCAAGCAAACATCGAGCAGACATCAAGCAAATATGAAGCATGCATAAAGCATAGCCTACACGAAGCAAACATCAAGCAAACATCGAGCAATTATAGCACACGTCGTGCACGTGTATTTTGAATGCATTTGCTGGATGTTTGCTCAATGATTGCTCGATGTTTGCTTGATCGTGTAAACGGGGTACAAGCCACATTTTTTTGCAAAAATAGCCTAAATAAACGATTAAATATTAAGACATTAACAAGAGTTTTACGTGTACAGGGATCATCTGTTGCGGCTTGACCTGGAAACGCTGACTCAACTGGAGCGCGTCAAGTGGAAAGCTGACGATTCCACAGCCGTCATTTGCACCGCTAAAGGACAGTCGCAGGTACAAACACTTTCGACCAGTAACATTGGCACAATTATGCAGTGTTTCAAATCGTGCCTTAAGTCATGGCTTTTAGAGCCGCGCCTGTTCGTGTACACTGTTTGAATTGTAAAAAAAATTAGCTGGGGTGGGGTTGAACTTTTCGACGGTCGGAGCCGGACCTTGTGATGTAAATCGTATGTATATAGTATATAGCTGACTTTCCCAGAACATCGACAGTGTGGTAAGGGGTTGAAAAAACAGTTGGGGGGGGGGTTTAGTCCCCAACCCCCCGGCAATTTAAATGCTGTTCGTGTAAAAGGCGCCTCGGGAAACGATGTTTAAAGAGCGCTTGATAAATGTAAAAAAATTATTTGCTGCTATTTCAGAATTTTAAAAAGAAAAGGATAAGAGAAAGAAAATAAAGAGATAGAATTGGTAGCCAAAAGGACAGTTTTGGACTGACGTGGATGAAATAAAAAAATAACTGAAAAAGAAGATAGATATAAGGATAAAAGGGCTGAGTGAGGAATATTTAACCCTCAGCTTTTAAGATCCATTTTTGTCTTCACCTGGCTAGAATTCTTTTCAGTGTCTTTTCCGTGTTAAACGAGTGATATTGAATGTATTGTGAATAGTATTTATACAGCAAGTTTAGTAAGTAAATAGGAACTAAATAGAAAAAAAGAACTGCCAGAAAACGTGCTTTGAAGGTTTCCTTGAAAACATTTTCTGAAATTCGTTGCAGGAGAATTGTCGCAACTACATTCGGGTGTTGATTCTGCACAAAAGTCGTCTTTTCACTTGCGGCACGAACGCCTTTGCGCCGCATTGCTACTGGAGAAACGTAAGACCTTCTGCTCGCTCGCACGCTAATAATTGTGATTAAATGCTGCACTGTAGTGTAATTAAGTGAGATACCGATCGTCGCGTGGACTAAAACAAACGTATGTAAGTGTAAGTGGTGGACGAGAGCGTAAATTCGTGTCTAAGAATGTCGCGAACTTTTTTACGTCACTGTAGCGGACACTACAAAATTAATATCTACCAAGGCAATTGTAATGGTTGCCAGTGCCGGATTTCGGACACGAGGTACTCCAGCGTTTCCACAAATTGAAATATAACTTACTTTTAAACTTAGAGATACGGTTCGCTTTCACGATATCCATTAGTGATATTTGACTTAAGTCAAAGTCAAAGCGCTGTCTGTCTCTCAGTCTGTCCGCAAAACTGTTATCGCTTTTTGTCGCAAGTCACGTCGCTTACCGGCTTGTTTCAGTATCTCTCATTTTATTTTTATTTTAAACGATCGAGCTATTAGCATGGTTGTCGTCCGTCCGTCCGTTTGTCTGTCCGTAACGGATGTATTGTGACTAAGTGTTAGATCGTAGGCGGATTTTTTTACACGAATAATTAGCCATAGGCCTTGAATTAAGGCATGCAAAATTTCAGCGATTTAGTGCAAAGGGAACATTTTCAAATTGGGGGTTGAATGGATGGGGGGGGAAGAAAAATGTGTATTTCAACTGAAAACTGGCCATATCTTGGAAACGGTGAGAGATAGAGCCAAGGTTACTATTGATCACTAATATGAAGTGGCATACACCCTTTCAGATGAAATGAAAATCATCGACCTTGGATGACCTTGAAGGTCACTGACAACCAGTACGGTCGGCTATCTTAGCGATAGCTGGGTTTCTTGTTTTAGTTTATGTGCTAGACGTCTTGTTTGTTACTTTTTAAGTGCAAATTGTATATTATTTTATCATATGGTGTCGTTTGTGTTTTCAGCCGGGTAGGTTGTCAGAAGTGTACGGAGGGCGTGTCACCGGAATAGCACTCTGTCCGTTCAGTCCGCTACAGAACAGTACGTCACTGATGACGTCACTCGATGACCTATATACCGCCACCGTGACCGACTTTACGGCACGTGACCCGGCCATCTACCGTGCTCTGGGTCCTTCCATGCACCTGAGAACGGTTCAGTACAACTCGCGATGGCTCAACGGTAAGCCAAGCGCATCGATGCAATGGCTTCTATCCCCCCAAATCTGGAATCGATTTTGGGTTCAGGTTCTCCCTATTCGGGCCCAAGTTTCGCCCCCCCTTTTGAGCTCTTTTCCCTCCGTGCCTTTTTTCATTTGCTCCCCTTTGTCACAGAAATGGGAAAAGTTTTGTTAAGGGTGTAGATTGCCTAGTGAAAAATAGGGGGAAGTTTTGTTCAAGTGTAGATTTGATTCAGATCTACACCCAATAACAAACGTTGTTCCCAATTTCTCACTAAGCAGCTTGCGCCCACCAGGTACAGGGATTGCTTTTGAGCAGGTGAAGAACTCTACTTTCCCTTTTCGTTTTCTTTCATTTTTCCCAATTTTTTTCTCCCATTTTTTTCTCTATTTCCTTTCCCATTCCTACCCTCTTTTTATCATCGACTTAGAACTAGACCCCTTCAATTCAGTTACGGGATCTGGGGGAACGCTGTAAACAGGGTCTGAGACAGCCACAACGGAAATTAAATTCGGAACAATGTGGCTTTAAAATCTGATATCTGATGGCACAAATTTTACTTCCGAGAGTTGCTTGATTACAGGTGGGAAAACTCCCCTACATGGTGAATATGTGAACCAATGTGCTAATTCTGAGCTTAAAAGGTCAAAGGTCAGTATCGCCTTAAATCAAGTCAGAGCACTACTACACTGACGTTTTGGAACTGAGAAGGGTTTTCCATAAAGAATTATTTAACGTTCACACCAATTGTGCTTTTTTTTGTTTTGTACGCGGCTCAGCGCGTTGGGTGGCTCCAGCGCCGACTGCAAGCTGAGCCCCTAGTTTACTCTCGGCGCCTAAGACTTCTGGCAACTGGAAGGACGGCCGCATACATGTCGGCACTCGGCGCCTACGACATCTTTGGTTATATTTCACTGTAATTCACGCGTCATAATTATATTATCACAACCTGTGGCCTCTTGGTTGAGGGAGCAGAAGGGCAGCAACCACCCCTCCCCCCAAGTTTTGGGCTGTCCAAAACCAAAATGCAAAATTTGTGGCTAAAAAAAATTTAATTTGGAAAAATTTAAAGCACATTGTCGAAATTTTAAGCATCCGTGATATTTTCTGTTGGAAATTGGCAGGTGTCAGTCGAAATTTCGCGGGAAATTTGGAGTGCATGGTCGGTCGAAAATTTTCACATTTCTGCCACACCCAATTTTTTCCCTTACAATGCCGCTGATCACGACTTTGTTGCTACATTCGTCGCCGAAATCTGTTGTTTTTTTCTGATTTTTTGCAGAGCCAAACTTTGTGTCAATGTACGAGATCGGCGAATACGTGTATATTTTCTTCCGCGAGGTGGCAATCGAATACATCAACTGCGGAAAGGTGATAGATATTTTCATATTTTCATATTATTATGGTTTAGTTTTTGACGAACTGACCAATGGGCAAGCAATAATGCATTACAGTAGGCACCGTCTAACGGCGTAGGTGACTACGTGACTACACTCACCGACGCGTCGACCAATGACCAATGGGCTCGCCTTACATGCCCATTTGTTAGTTCGTCAAAAGCTAAACCGCGCCACTTTAGTTCAGTTCAGTTACGTCGCTTTTTGCGCGTTTTTACGGGCGATTTGTTGCAAAAATTGTTGTGATATTTTACATTTAGTTAAATTTTTAAGCGTTATTTTTTGTTTTTACTGATTTGAGCAAGGCCGCTGCTGTGGACAAGAGGCTATCATTAGCTGTATTCTGACATTGAAATTAATGTGACTTTCTGTAATCACAAACATGGGTTGTGAGTACTTACATAAATTTTAAGGGCATGTATATACATATAGTGAATCGTGTACAGAAAGTTTTATGCTGCATGTCCAAAAATACATAAGTTTTCTAATTGAAATTAATTGTTTATAGATATTTATTTACTGCATTTAACACGAAAATCGTAAGGTGCAGAATTAAAAGCAAGCCTCACATGTACACGTGGTCCATAAAAACTGCCAGAGGCTGATTTCAGTAATTTTTGGCGTGCGACATCAGGAAGAAACTCTACACAAATGACTATAGTTTTGGCCACCTCAATTTAATACTGTCGCTACACTACCTTGTAAAATGCAGGTTGTTGAGCCTGCTGTTTGCGAGTGGTGTCAACGTTTGCCGCTTGAATTCGCGCTGAAGGAGAACTTTATTGATGTAATGTGACACGTGTGACTTTTTGAGATACGATAGTTGCGAATCGTGTTTGTCGCTTTTCAGTTAATCATTTCTGAGCCGACGCGTGTGCTATCCAGTATGAATTCATTGTTGTAAATGGCCAAACTACCACCTTTTTCATTTCACAAGGTAGTGTAGCGACAGTATTAAAATGAGGAGTTTAAAACTACAGTCATTTGCGTCAAGTTTTTTCTTGATGTCACGTGCCAAAAGTTGTTAAAATCGGCCGATTTTTCATGAAGCTATTCAAAATATTAAAGGGGCACGTTTTTTATGAACCACGGTGTAGATCGTTAAATTTATATGTGTTATATGAAACTTGTAGAATGTCTACTCAAGAGTTGCCAGAATATGCAAGGTAATTACTATGTTTGCATTTTTAATAGCATCTGTTGTAAAATAAAATTTAGCTGTCGTTAATAACTTGCAGTGTTAGTTAGGTTTTTATTATGCGCGTTTTAGCTATCGTCGAGGCTTCTGTCTGTCTGTCTGTTTGTCTGTCTGTCACACTCTGTGGTTGTATCAAAACAGTGCCATTTAGGATCGCGACGTCTCTACTGTTAGCTGCGTAAAAATTTTAGTTTTAGGATACGCAAAGTTTTTCCAGAAATTCGAGAATGGTCACCCCAATCTTGGGCGCCAAATGAAAGAGTGTATGAAAATTTGGCGTTTTTAGGTATTAAGTCGGTTTCTAATGCGTGTGTTGGCTGTCCGTTTGTCCGACACATATGGGCTTTTTGACTCGAAAAATAGGCGTAATAGGCAAAAAACCAAAATTACGCTAAATGTTTTCCAAGGCATGAGTAACCATGAGTCACCAATTTTCAGTTGACAATGTCTAATTTTGGGTCAGGGTTGCACAGTTTTAGGCGAACGGCCGCATATTATAAATATGTCGACGCAGTGCCGACATATTATTGGCCGACAGTTAGGTCGAGCCTGTGTATGATGTGTTGTCTGTGTCGTCTGTCGTCTGTTTGTAACGCGTGTATTGTGGCTAAATCGTACGTCGTAGGAATCTTCGATGCTACCGTTAGATAGGGCGATGAAGAGTTACTATATATAGGCTGTCAGTTGTAATCATGTCTATCTGCAGCGGTTTGGCCGCAATTTTAAATGAAAATTTGCTACCTGCAGCCATCACCCACGTCCGCCAAATTACGGTATCGTGTCCCACCGTCGATTATAGCGTTTGATATCGCAGCGTCACCATAGCGTGTAAGGGACTGTAGTCACTCTGAAAAAATCGCTTTCTTTCCGCGACTGGAAGTCGGACGCTGGCTTTTTGATATAGGCGGTATGGTCGGCCCACCCTAGCGACAGTTGGGCTTTTTGTTTTTCATTGTGGCTATCGATGTGTCTAGTGATTTTGCATCCGTATGTTTCATATACAGAGTGACGTGGGTGGAAGTAATTTCCTGCTGGAGGACAACTGGACGACGTTCGTGAAAGCGAGGCTCAACTGCTCGCTGGCTGGATCGTATCCGTTCTATTTCAACGAGCTGCAGAGTACCCACTTCGACGCCGACGAACAGCTTATCTACGCCGTCTTCACTACTTCTCCGTGAGCAGTTAATCTTATCCCCTACTTCTTACTGTCCGCGATATTGACGACATTATTGTTGTCTGCGTCTTTCCCAAGTTCGTTTGCTTTACGGTTTAATTGTTAAAAGTTGAAAAAGTTAAAGGTGGTGATATAGCCAGTGTTTGAATTACTGGGGGTTGAGGGGTTCAACCCCCAACTGTTTTCTCAATCCTTCTAACACCCTGTCAAATTATGCTCTAGAAGGGGCTCAGCTATGTACTATATACATAGAATTTACATCACAATTTTGGTTGGACTATGACCGTCGAAAAGTTCAACCCCCTCAGCTAATTTTTCACAATTCAAACACTGGATCTCTTTTAATGGGCAGCCCATCTCAGAGCTACGGAGCGTCACCTGCCGTATGGGATCACATAGTGTTACCTGGCAGCTGGATTAAATTTTGCACGAACATGTAACCTCGGCAACAGCAGGAATACAAAAATTGAATTTCAAGGTCGTAGGTCAAAGGTCAGGGTCACAGGACAGGATTTTGGGATACTTTACCATTGCGAGATAGGACCACGCTGCTACTAGCTGCTGCTAAGCAAGGCCGTTGCGATTTTTGGCTGCGGAGCACATTTCAAGAGTGAATTGCGCCCAAATGGCTGAAGAGAGAGACCAAGAAAATTTGCGTATGAGATTTACAGCATTAAACATAAATTTTAACCGTCTGAATTTCGACCAGCTAGCTTGAAGTAGGCCTCAGATTTGGCTACACCCTTTCAAGACGCATTGTTATTTTATTGCACGTTGCACACTTATTCCCAGGTGGCAGCATCGATGCTGTCGCGCGTCACACGAGCATCGCTCAGATTACTTGTTACATGTACATGACTTCATGGCTACGCCGCACGTAGAAACGTCTGAGTGATCGAAACGTAGGCTACACGCAGAGCTGGAAAATTGGTCCAAAAAAACCTAGGTTTTTAGGTTTTTAAAAACCTTTAAAACACTCAAAACTCCAATTTTCGTTTTTTTTAGCTTTTTTGTTTGTTTGCAATTTATTACGTGCTTTAATTCGTACTCTAATTGTGATTTTTGAGTTATGATGTTGCAATCACGTCATCGTGTGTTCACTTAGGCTATAACATCATCGACAACCGTGGGCTCAATGCCCGTTGGTGTCTGACGCCATTCTTACTATCGCTGCCCACCGCTGCCTATCTAGGGCAGCGTGGCTTAACTCCTGCAGGGTTGTCCCACACCACTGCTCA
>Ga0209367_1010391_pt1 | contig 12492 bp, 8 predicted proteins | sample WorMetLIZISLAND2_FD_187412 | JGI IMG/M metagenome (GOLD analysis project Ga0209367, IMG submission 187412) | Marine gutless worms symbiont microbial communities from Max Planck institute for Marine Microbiology, Germany - Olavius geniculatus... ... | reverse complement strand
GGGAAGAAGGATGGGGAAGGGGAAAAGGAAGGGGAAGGAGAAGGGAAAGGAGAAGGGGAAGGGAAGGTGGAAGGAAGATAGCTTAAGAAATGTTGGACGCACGGACGCACGCACGGACGCACGGACACAAAGGTGCATTGCATTGGACAGACAAAAATTATGCTGAATGTCTAAACCCCTATGCAAGAACTCACTGAGAGTCTGAGCACATATACGTGCAGACATGCATAGATGACACGAATCCATATCTCTCTTAACTCAACCCAACCCACAAATCCCCAGACACCGAAACAATTAATGCAGGCTATGACAGGCTACAATACTCGTATCTACGTAATGCTGTGCATCCACTTTCACATAGCATGTGCATCATCGCATACGCCTACTCACAAAAATATACCTATGGCTGGCCTGCGCAATACAATCGTTAAAATTCAACAACGATTACAGGTTTACAACTTTACACCACAGTCCACAGTACACAGTGTTTACACTGTAGGTGATATGTACGATTCTAAGTCATGCTGTACAAACCACATTTTGGCACTCAGTATTCCATGGTCGTCGTTACGCTCATTTTTACTTGACTTAATTAGCAATAGCATATATCAGCGATATTGTCGTACGCGATCAGTCGACACACGTGCAATGTCTTTGCGGATATCTATTCTCAACCGAATCAGCAGTCAAAGTATACGAACGCGAGTGTACACGTAGATAATCAACAGCTTACAACAGATGATTCGCGAGACGTCGCAAAAACAAAACCAACATCTCAAGACCAACAGTCGAAACCGTCGAATCTTCAGCAGTTTCGCCAGAACATTTTGAGTATACCGCGCGTGATCGTTTAGCAAGTTATCGCTCAGCGAAGTACTTCAATTTTTGACGTCCAAGATCAGAAGTGCAAAACCAAGATCAAGACCGCAGTTTTCAGTCTAAATACGAAGCTCACTAATCTCAACACTACTTAGACGACGACGTATTACGTAACATGTCTGACTTTTGAGACTATAGGCGCGTCCGGTAACGTAGCAGCTACAAGTGGCTCGTTGCTGCTACGCTACTGGACACTCGGCTACGGCAAGACACATCGTTTACAGTCAAATCATGGATCACTTTAAGGCATATCGCATCCTTCATGAAGCACAGCATGGGTTCCGCAAAGACCGCTCGTGTGAATCTCAGCTTACATGTATACTGACCACTCATGACTTGGCCAAAGGGTTTGATGAGAAGTCACAAATTGATGCGTTATTGCTTGATTTCAGCAAAGCTTTTGACAAGGTTCCTCATCGTCGCCTCGTATATAAGCTTGATCGTTATGAAGTCCGTGGTCAGACGTTAATGTAAATTTCAGAATTCCTGTCTGGGCATTCACACAGAGTAGTTTGATCGAGGAATCTACTTCTCCACCAGCTGCAGTCATCAGTAGTGTGCCACAGGGCACAGTCCTGGGCCCATTACTGTTTCTTGCTTACATTAATGACCTACCCGAGTGTGTATCATCAACACCAAGGATGTTTGCTGATCACTGGGAAATAATCAGAAAAAGAATTTGATGAACTGGCGAGTTTTAACTTGCTGGCGGAAGGTAGATAACGATTCGGATGAAGTCACGTCGTCTGGCAAATCGGTCAAGATCGGTGTGCCGACAATCGGAAAAGCCGTGTTGGTCAACTTGACCTGTAGAAGATGAAAAAGTAGCCGAACGAAGTCTGTTAGAGCAGCAGACCGCTAACGTCAGATTATTGTTTAATGGATCCGGTGATAAGCATTTTGCCGTCGTCTCTGAGCGTCGCCTGAACCGTCTCGGCGTCCAGATGATCGCTGAGGTCGAACTGTTTTTGTGTGGTCGATGTCGACACGTGACCCTGCTGGTCTCTGGCCTCGTGCCTTGCGTCGATCGTCAGCCGACGTCCGTCCACGCGGACCACGATGTCCTCGGCAGTGTACGGACGTCCCAGTTCCAGCAGCAGCTCCAGGCGTCGCTGTCCAGTGGCGGGGTCCGTCGTGATGCGCGGACTGTCGATGTTCTGACCAGCTGCTGGGACACCTGGCACGGCGTTCGGCGCGACGAATGCCGCCGGAGCCAGCGTGTTAAACGTTATTGGCGAGTTGCGCAGCCCGCTGCCGCCGCCGTTCATTGGAATCGGTACAAAGCCGCTGTTAGCTGCGATGAGAGGACTGCTGCGACCAGTTGTGCTGCTAACAACACCGTCGATGAACGGACTTCGAGACCGGCCGTCGCTGACAAGCTTGGACACCGGTTCACGCCTGACAGTGACTGGAGATGCTCTGGCCTGTACCGAGACTGTTGCTGCGGGACCACCTACGACTGCCTGATAGCGTGGTGGGACCGGTGCTTCGACCGTGAGGATTCCGTCAGCGGACAACGTCGACGTCAGCTTGGCTGGGTCCACGTCCTGCGGCAGCTGGATGCGGCGCTGGAACTCTCGTGTGACCTTTGACCCGGCGCTGCCGTCCTGCTCGTGATGTTGTGCCTCTACCACCAGACATCCGTCCTCGCAGCGCACCGCCACCTCGCCTGGGTCGTAGTCACGTGCGTCGAAACTCATGCGAAACACGCGGCCGGCGCCGTGACCTTTCACGGGGTCGAGGTCAACGAACAGAGAGCGTGCTGTGGCGTCGTCCAGTACCTCGGACTGCTGTAGAGGTGCGCCGCCACCTCGTCCCATCTCCTGAACACGCCACATCATCATCTCACTCCAGTCACTTACTGATTAACAGCTCTGTATGTAGGCTATTTACAGCTTAATTTGCTAATAAGCGAGCGGCGTTCAGAAAGTTCTCTAAACAGGATTACAAAAAGTGCGAGCACTGCGGGTAATGACAAAACCTCTGGTATGTAATAATTGTAACCCATGTGCCAAACGACAGCTTTAAGTTCTAAGTCGTTGACCATAATTGGTTGAGCCTATCAACGAGTGTAGCGTACGGTAAGTAAAAAACACACCCGAGTAAATTAGTTAATACTATCAGGCAAACATTTCAAACATTAATATAACACGCTCATGAAAAACTATAGCTATAATGTTGACGATGGGTACAACGTTTCCTGTACAGCTTCAAAGTACGTAACTGATAGGATAAATTACAGACACGATATAGGTGCGCACCTGGTGAGCTAGTGAGCCTGGAGTTGCTAGCGGTCGCAGCTGAAAGAAGGCGTTGTCGTCAAATCCGTGCATGCCTGCAGGCCAGCGTCCTGCTGTTCCGGCACCACTCATTATGTCCGGTAATCCGCCGGGCGGATTGCTCGGCACCATCGGATGATGGAATCCCATCTTCTCTTCCATCTCACGGAACATCCGCTCCGTCTGCTCGTGAAAACTGCGCTCGTCGCGGAATATCGGTAGACCGCTCATCGTCGCTGCAAGCTATATACCTGCAACCGATACACGTACACACCTGTATTGGATGATCGGATTACCTACCTGTGCACTTATCGTCGTGCTTACAGGAAGCACTTAGTAAGAACAACGTCCCGCCCAATATGAAACTAATAGAAGTTTACAGGTATAAACGAAAACGTTTGGCGCATACATCAGCGATCTGTCGTCACGCTCTCGTACGGCTGCGTGCTTCGAGTGCATGCGGACGAACGCCAGCTCAGCTGCATAGAAGTATCGTCGGTATGCGGTTTGTGAAGCGACGGTACGATATAAACCTACACGTTGGTAAATACCGCGGTATAACGGGCAATTATTAGCAGTCAGTCATGTTCGTAACACTCGAGTCTGACACTGGACACCACTCGGACTTGAGTCCTTATTTTTCAGGATTCAGACGCTGTGTGACTGGAACTGTAGATATCATTCCCAGCGAGCGTTTTGTCAGACGGCGGTTGTGATCGTTATTAATAATCTCGTTAAAATCCGCTCGTGATTACGACAATTCTAGTTTTGTGATGCCTCACGTCAAATGACGTTGTGGGGTTTGCCTATAGGCCTAACAAACTCGTAGCCTATTGACGCCTTTTACAACTCATTTATAGGCTAACCTGTTATAGATAAATCGGATTTTAGCATTTAGTTTTCGACCGTAAATTATATGTTCATATGGCAGTTGCGTATAGGCCTATATTCAGCGTCTACTGCATTACCCAATTCACTTGCTTACTTAAAATATACCGAAATACCGATACGACGGTATTTAAATCAGACATGTTCTCGGGCTAAAGCGTGCAACACCATGAGTCAGCTGTGTAGTGATCGGCCATCAATATGCCATTGATTTTTCCGCACCGAGGTGACCTGCAATAGCTTAACGCTAATGCTACTGCGAGTAGTAAATATGTACGTAGGGGCCTACTGTGCTAAATTGTATCTACGCGTTTTGGCCGCGGCAGTCATTTGCATGCATGGTGAAAGTCGATAGTCGACACAGAAGTTAGATGTGCGGAAGCGTACCCCACCGAGAAAAGTTATCGATTATTTAAATGTAAAAATGGTGCCTTTGGGTGCATTGTTGACACTTTTTGAGGAAAGTTAGCCTGAAGTCGGACACTAGATGGTCTCCTGTTGGGCACGTGCCACCAGTGCCCCCAATAGGCTACGCCAGCGGTGCGAGCAGCAACAATTGTTGCAATGGGCTGGCTAGTCGCCATCGCGTGACTGCAGACAACAAGGCAATAAACCGCACTGCAGTAAAGAACAGCCGCTTTGCCGAGTGCAACTAGCGCTCGTGTTTTCACGCGATGTGCTCACAAAGTTGCCGACGGGACTTAACAGACAGCATGCGTTGATGACGTTGTTATAGTAGTGATGATAAACACTGATGATGATGATAATGACAACTCAGAAAAAAATGTGTAAACCTATGAATATTAGTTGACCACAGACGGACGAGCAAAACCTGTAAAAATACGTCATAATTATTTATATAATGCAGGCACACAATAAGCAACCAAATGACTATAAATCGATCCGCAAAATTTCTGACTTAGCTTAACTTTAATTTCGTGCGCAAGTTCCGACTGGGTCGACAACTGTTAGCGTATAACGCGTTTCATAGTACAAAATTTAGACTTCAGTAAATTTCTAATTGCCTACGTACCTGTATAAGTAAGCCTTTAGTCGTTAAAACTGCGGCACAATAATAGCAGTAGCCTATAAAATACAAAAACAGAACGAAGTACAGACATGGGTAACAGAGAAAGCACACGCAAAATCACAGTTTTATATTAAACTACACTCAGTTCGTACTGGTATTATTTTCGCAACTTTCGGCTACAGTCGTACAAGAAAACGACGGTATATAGTCTATCTGAGCGTAATATATCTGAGCGTGATTTACGCATGATACCACATTGTCTGAGGTTGTATAAGCTCGTACTGCGTACTCGTGCACCGCAACTAGATAAAAGTGCCACGTGACATGAATCGCGTTCGATTTCCGTTCCTCATAAGTATAGGAGACATTATGCATAAATGAGTTAGTTAGCCCAACATACTGAGTGCTACTGTAGAAGAATTCTTACACGAAGTTTTGAACGTACCGTTAAGATGTCTGTAGAATATTTTATATGCGAATGACCTTAAAGCTACGTACGTATAGGCTTACACAGGTTGGCTACAGAGTAACTTGAGAGAGCTGGCCAGCCGAGCCGCTGTGGGGCCCGTGGCGCTCGCCTAGTGTATTTATGATAGGCCTTAAGTGTTGGTCATTGACCGATGGCGCAGCCAAGCTGCATCAATACCGTTATAATTGTGGGTTCAGTTAACAACTGTTTTTGTGTGCTCTGCATCGGGCAAGTTCAGTTGATGATGATGTCCGGTGTTCTGCTCTCCTTTTCAACTCGTGGTAAAAATATCAGAACACAAGAAATATTATTAAATTGTGACCAATCTAATGTAGGCCTACTCTTCGCGCGCATCATTTTCTTTTGTATTCTTCTAAGAGCTTTTTCGTTCCTTTCGGCTTCTATATTAGAGACCCGGCGTCTAATTGAGACCCGTTTCATATTCTACTAATATTGACTAGCGTCGAGGTCGTTATTGGAAATTGTCTGCCCAAAGTTTCATAAAATATTGCCCCTTTTTAGGAACTGAGAGGAAAAATTTTCCAATAATGGTCGATGACGCTAATGACCATTTGTCTTGTTATACCTCAACGCATGCGTCTATCTGGCAACATTATGGAGATATGGCACCTCAAAGATAATGGGGTCACGACCTTGACCTTTTGGGGTCACGTGACGTCATCGGTCACGTGACCGCCTTCCGGCGGTCGACTTCCTATGGGTGGTCCATAGTGACCATGCGTTTATCTAGCACCGTTATGGAGATATGGCCGTTTAAAGTTCTTCCAGAATGGCTCTTCCAGGAACAGTGGTCGGTCGTCGGTCGGTCGGTCGGTCCTAGATATTACACTGATCTCATATACTCCTCTTCGCTACGTTAGGACAGACAGGGCAGACAGTTAGGAAAGTATAGCGCGCGAGGAGTATAAAATGCAGCCTATAAAATTCACAAACAGAACGAAGCACAGATATGATATAGGCCCTATCAGTAACAGAGAAAGCACTCGTGCGCAAAATCACAGTCTTATACATGCGACTTCCTATTAGTGATAGTAACCTAGGCCATATCTCGCACCGTTATTGAGATACAGTGACTTATTGGCTAAAAATCGCAAATTTTGCCCACCCCTCTCATTTAGTGCCCTCGTTCGGAGCGACTTCCTTCGAATTTATGGAAAAGCTTTACGGTTCCTGAAACTAGAGTCTTCCGGGCAGCCGACGGTGAAAACTTGGTAATTCTGGCTTGCACTGTTTTTGACTGATCCACCCGCGTGACAGACAGACGGACAGAATTGCGATGGCTAAAACGCGCTATAGCAGCACCTGCTGTCGCGAGTAAAACGGTATGAAATTGTCGGACAATAAAAACTACGTTGTAAACGCAGTAAAAAGTATCAAATAAGGTTATCATAGTGTTCACGTCATGAACAAAACATAGATGCATATAGAACATGGGTCAACGGTGAGAAATTAACACGCCCGTGTACTAAGTGCAACAGCGAGGCCTAACCCTAAAGTTTCCCAGACTGAGATAAATCTGTTCGCAGTAAGTGCGGCGCCAGCTGGCGGATCTGTCTTAGTTCGCCACTGTTGTTACTGTCCGTAATACGCCGAGTCTGCAGTGCCAGCAGCGCCGCCGAATGTTCTGTTCTGTTCTGGTAGCGAACTCGCTGAATGTACGTCTGACCGCTGGCTATTAGTACATCTATTCATCATTCAGTTATGCTGCCTGTCAGTCTCTCTGACGGCCTATAATGTATGTGTAGGCAGCACATTCAGTGAGCGAACATAGCGCCAGCGAGCGGCCAAGCGTAGACAGCCGTGACTATGCAAAAGTATTACGATTACAACGGACAAAGCTGTTTGCACTATGCGACATCGCTTCAGTCGGTTTAATTGGCCCTAACTTGCAATGAAAATTCCTCTATCGGTCCCTGACCAGGGTCCCCTATGTGATACAGTAGGCCGATATTGTCTGGGCGTCCACTTTCTCCCGAGTGCCATCTCATTCCGTCTAATGGACTCGCAGTAACATATTTCCACTGAAATAGGCCTCAGCTATCCATGCAGGCCTGGCTGAAAAATGTATTCTTATCGGAAAAATTAATTTCCGTTTAAAAATACAACATTTAGGGCTAAAATACCCTATTTTGGGAGTAGGAAAATTTAGAAAGATCGACATTTTGAGCACCATAACTACCTTTGTCGGAAATTTGTAGCTGTCTGTCCGAAAATCAGGAGCGCGCCAGAGCCGGCGGAACGGTCCCCCGTACCTCCGGCCGGAAGGGGGAGAAGCTCACGTATGCTCAGGGGCCTCATGCTAGGTGTGAACAAAATTCTACTTTGAAAAAAATATATTCAAAATATAAAATAGACAAACATGTGGAAAGTTTACCCAAAGTGGACAAGTCTGTTACTTTTCATTACTGTACAGTAATCTGTGACGTATTGCGGCCTATAGACGTCATTTTTTGAAAATAAAACACATTGTATCTGATTTTTTGCGTTTCAAATGTTTTTGAAAAGTGGGCAAATTTGCGACTTTCAGTGAACGTCCAAAAGCCAAAAGTGTTTCAGCTTCAGGGGGGCTTTGCCCCCCCTGACTGACTCCTTGACCTGGACCCCACTGGGGGCGGAACCCTCAGGCCCTCTATTATAGGGGCCTCACACTTGTATTTTGGGGCCTCCAACTCTCTAACGCCGGCACTGGGTCGCGTCCATCCCCTCAGCGCCAACCTTCCCCCAAGTCGGACGCCCTCTCCATTGTCATTTTCTCTTTTTCCGCTTCTTAACATTTCCATCCCTCCCCTTCTCTTTTTTTTCTTTTCGTCCCCTCTCCTTCCCTCTCTTTCCCTCACACTTTCCTTCCCTCCCCTTTCTTTTCTTCCCTTCTGTTTTACCCCGTTTCCGTTTTCCCCTCCCTTCCCTTAAAAGTAGGACCCCTTAAATCCAGCTAGGGAGCACGGGGGCGCTGTAAGCTCTTCCAGCGGGGTCTGGAGCGGACCTCCATCCGAAATCGCATCTCCCACGCTCGTCAATTGATTTTTGCTGTCGATGTTTTATCACAGGCACATCCAGTCCTAGCTGTCCGTCTGTCGACTGCTTGTCATCGACGCACAGCAGGGAGTGTTATATATATATATATATATATATATATATATATATATATATATATATAGGCTAAGCCCGATTACACGATAGGCCAAAGCTTGACCAGCATGCACTCATCAAGCTGGCTTGATAAGCTGGCTATCTCGTCGTTTAAACGGTGTAACATTGCAAATAAGCTGGCTCGACGAGCCAGGTGATGGCGCTATGCCTATGCATGCATACCCAATTGCTCAATCATAATACCCAAATATACCGTACTCAGTGATTTAACGTAGCCTATAGCGTATAATATATACACTCACGTGGTCTTTGGAATAGCCTGAAGCATAGACTTGGCCTATTACTTACACTGTGAGGAATAAAAAAACACGCCAAAATTTATCGATCATAATTTGAAGGTGGATTATCAAATTTTAATAATTTTAGGTACAACTATTCCTGATACAACTTGCCATCAAACGATTATTCAAGTTTCCGCCTCATCCAGCATATGCTTCTGCACTACCTGGGGAAGTTAAAAACACATGAAATCAGCGTTAAAATGAACAAAAACGCCAAAAACCATCCACGACATTACTGATAGTAACTTTAGAGAAGGATAATGAAATTTTAATCGTTTTTTGGTATAAACATTTCTAACATAACTAACCATCAAATGGCCGTTCAAATTCCCAGCTCACCTAGCTAACGTCTGTTGCTGCATTACCTGGGGAAACAGAACAAATGCAACATGAGTTAAAAACAAAAGAAAAATATCAGTAAATTTAAGCATTACACATACGAGCCCTACAGCTTTGATCACAGTCCATTCGACCGTATATTTGAGCGTTATGCAGCAGCGAGTTTATGGGACGCTGTTTAGGAATATCAATGAACTCAAAAAGCGATTGGTTGAAGTCGGAGGCAGAACATCATCAACACTGCTATCAACGCATAGAGAATGCATCTCCCTGCTTGTGCTTACACAAATGGCCAGTATTTCGAACATTTGCTGTTGCACAGCTGGACAAATAGATAAAACTGTCAGCCAAAGTGCTAGAAATTTGGACAAAATGTGCCAAACGTGCGTTATTTGAATCAAATAATGATATTGCATTGAATCAAAATGTAATATTTTGCTGGGGAAAACGCAGTGCAGAAACAGATGTTTGGTGAGGCGGGAACATAAATGGTTATTTGAGGACCAGTTGTGTCTGGAATATTCATACTAAAAATTATTAAAATCTGATCGTCCGTCTTCAAGTTACGATTGATAAATTTTGGTGTGTTTTTATGCCTCACAGATCACTTTAAACACGTCCATGATGATCGATCATCGACGACTATGCAGCCTAGCAGAACTGCAAGTTACGTAGGCCACCGTTATTTTTTTACTTTCAATGGGGCCCAGGAGCAAGCCTCACCCATGAATAGGCCTACACCCCGTAACCTCCTCAGTCCTCACTCACCCTCCAGTGTCCTCCCTCAACTATCAGACTGGAATCTAAGTTATCTAACCCGAAGCGCTGACTGTCACGGCCGATAATCTATAGCCTGGTTTGTCGCGATCGTCGCACGTCTCGTTGTACTTGCGAAATCCCGAAGGAACTAGGATTTTTTTACAGAGAACCGATGAGGTATAGACCGCTATTCTCCTTTAGCAAATTCCTGGTAGGGCCCTATCGTTCACAGCGGTATAGGCCTACATGTACACCGTGCACACCAGCCTGGAAGACAGAAATTATGACAGGAGTAGTGAACGATAGCCTATATTTACAGTTATGTTATAAAAGTCAGATCAGATTAGATTTGCCATTCCAGCCAGACGAGGTTTAGCGACACATGCGATATACTGAGATCGAGATTCGCAGAACTATTGACTTTTGCCTTGTCCCAACGGAACATAGGTCACAGACCACTCTCCCATCAACTCTGTCTCCTGTGATGACGCCGTGGTGTCCCCATCTTAACCTCCATAATCTTGAGAATGTCTACAGTTAATGACTGGAGGAAAACTTGAGATAAAAGAAAAAAGATAAAGGAAAACCTTGCGCCCTGATTCTTTCTAAGACTTTGGTGCTTTATAAATCAATTACTTACTTACTTACTTACTTACTTACTTAAATCGTACTGGCAAATGCTGTAGGCCTACTTTATATTTAACCACGGCCTAAGACGGGCGAGACCTAACCCGAGTAGTAAGTACACGAACGATCGAGTCAATCACAACCGGCACAAGTTTTTATTCCTCCCTCAGTGAGATATAATTCAATAAAACACGATCTTTATGGTACACAATGGACGCCATTAAACGAATATGCTTAGTCCTGCACAAAAATGGGAATAAATATAATTTAGCAACAATACAGAAATAAAGCAAATAATAAGAATTATGGCGAATAATAAAAAATGTCACTGCATGGACAAAAGTACAAATATGCAAAATTATTATGAACATTAATACACTGCTCAGATATGAATCGATTGGTCATTGGTCAGTGTGCTTACTTCCTTGCTGCTCCTTGAAACTAATTAAGAAAGGAACGTCGCGAGCTCGCACCACCGAGTAAGAAAACGAACTGCGGCTTAGAACGAATTTTAGCACACTCAAACTTATTCATAAATTAGTGAAGCGTCTGACAAAGGTTTAATCCGATATTTTGCGACACTCTGAATTAGTTGAATTTAAATAAAACAGCCACTGCTAAGAACGACAGATTAAATTATGATGGGCAGAAACTTTAAAAACCAGTTCACTAATTTAGCACTCGAGTTATGAGCAACAATTTAGCGCGATTGCTAACAAAAATGCAGTCTAAGAGCAACTTTGAAATTTAATTAATTAAGCCGTTGGGTTAATGACACATCGGCACTGAGAGGGCTGGCTACCCAGTGGCATTAGAATGCAATAGATGAACAAAGATTAATTAGCAAAAAGCGCGACGGCTGTTAAACAACACAACACAGAATGTAAAAAAAGCTAGAAAAAAACTGCACATGATTCATAAATGCATACATGACAGTAAAAACAATCCAACTTCAAGTCTAGACATGTCTCGTTATAACATTCAACAACAAATACGATTACTGCTGCTACTGCTAAAACAATTTAAACCAAATATTTCTAGCACTGCAACTACTATTGTGCGGTCCAATTAAAAAGGCATCACTATTATGCTCTTAGGATACTACTGCAAATGTGAAAATGTGGACCATCTTTTTTCATCAAGATAACTGCAGGAAAAGGTCAAACAAAATTTCCTACATAAGCTCCTGTGAATCCGTTGCTGAATCCGCAAGTTGAACTACACAGTGCTTCATAAAAGGGACCCTTTTTTACATGCGAAAGCAGCTACTGCTTTCAGCGGCGCGTGTTAGCCATTGCAATTCTGTCCGTCCGTCTGTCTGTCACACGGGTAGATCAGTCAAAAACTGTGCAAGCTACGATCACCAAATCTTCACCGTCGGCTGCCTGGAAGACTCTAGTTTCAGAAACCGTAAAGCTTTTCCATAAATTCGAAGGGGGTCACCCCGAACAAGAGCGCTAAATGAGAGGGGGGTGGGCAAAATTTGCGATTTTTGGCCAATAAGTCTCTGTATCTCAGTAACGGTGCGAGATAGGGCCTAGGTTACTATTAATCACTAACAGGAAGTCGTACACTGGCTCTCTATTGGCGCCCCACTCAATGACCTTGAATGACCCTGAAAGCCAAAATAAAGGGTTTTATTGATTTTTTTTGCGAGATTTCGGGCTGCGACACAAGTCTATATCATTCACAAGATGGCGCTACATAAGGTGGCACTACGGAACTATTGTTATGCGATCCAGACAGAGAATTCGATATTTGTATATTAAC
>Ga0209367_1010390_pt1 | contig 12494 bp, 12 predicted proteins | sample WorMetLIZISLAND2_FD_187412 | JGI IMG/M metagenome (GOLD analysis project Ga0209367, IMG submission 187412) | Marine gutless worms symbiont microbial communities from Max Planck institute for Marine Microbiology, Germany - Olavius geniculatus... ... | reverse complement strand
CCACCTCACCGAACCCAACCAGCAAAAAAGAGCGTCGTCGTCTTCGAGGCGAAAAGCGTTCCAAGAAACGACATCAACGTTACAGTAAAAACAACGGCGATGAAGTCGAGGACGACCAACACAGCAGCTTTGTCTTCTCCAGCGACTCGGATCAAGGCGATTTCGATTGCGTGTCTGAAGAAACGGCGAGGCGGACTTCTGTGTGGAGTGGTACAAAACAGCGTTCTAAGGCCTCGAGCAAAGCTTCGAAGAAAACTCGTCGACGAGTAACGCGTCACACTTCACCGGTCGTCGCAGTCGAGCGCGCCGTTCAGTTTATCACCGAGCAGCACAGGCCAACCAGCGACATCCACCGACCGGAGACCAGCACCCACAGTGTCTGTGAACGTTCGGCCGGACCGCCGTGTACGCTGGGGCTGGTAGATCAGTCCAACGCGTCGTCGGCTGCGCTGGTTTACGGCGGCGGCTGCAGTACGTCACGGTGTCAGCGAGACCACCAGTGCGTATTCGAGACGTGGAGACGTCCACTGCCGCGACTGTCGCCGGTCTGGGTTCGACGCGAGGTCGTCCTCGCCGCCGCGGCCGATCAGTGCAAGCAGAGAGGCGGCGACTGCACCAACGCAAAGAACAATCTCGTCGCAGAGTTGCCGTCGACGACGCACGTCATTGTCGTCGACGAGCAGGACGGACGAGCGACTTGCGGCTGTAATCAGCTTCCCTCTACGCTGGCCGATGTCAACTGCTTGTCGCCGCGGTCGCCTGATTTCCCGCCGGCCGACGGAACGACGAATCTTCGAGGCGGACCGACAGCGGTGGACACAATGACAGCGCGGCCGAAGGGTCGCGGTCAGCGAAGAGCGTCTGGAACGCATCGCCCATCTACCGAACACCCTCGCAAACCGTTCCATCTCTCGGGGGGGTTTGTTTTACTACACTTTATTACATTTTACAATATAGTGTAGTGATAAGTGTTGTAAGATCTTTAGTGACCATTCCCGGACAGATAGCTCAAGACTAGGTGTCACAGGACTAAACGTTGCAACTGAGTTATTCCAGATTTCGCAAGGTAGTGTAGCGACATACTAACGCATCGCCCATCCACCGAACACCATCGTAAACCGTTCCGTCTCTTGCGGGTTGTACTTTACTATAATTTACTCGGTAGTGTAGCGACACGTTCCGAATATAGTAGGATCTTTGGCGATCATTTACGGACTGCCCGGAGTTACAAGAGAGAACGTTGCCACTAAGTAGATTTTACAAGGTAGTGTAGTGACACGCGGCCTTGGTGTGTTGGGATGATTATTCTTAGACTGTCAGCCCCGGGATTATATAATTAAACGTTGCAGCTAAATTATTCCAAATTTCACAAGGTAGTGTAGCAACAGTAACTCGTCGCCCATCCACCGAACAGCCTCGCAAGCCGTTTCGTTTTCTGGCAACGTTGCGCCGTCTGTCGCAGGTTCGTCGATCCCGCAGTGACAATGAGACGACTACCGCGGGCGGCGCGTTGCCGGCGACTGCCACGGCTGGACCCCGCACCGGCAGGAACGAGAACCGAGCACGCAAGGCACTGCGCACCATCACAATCATCCTCGGAGCGTTCGTACTGTGCTGGACGCCGTGGCATGTGTTGTCAATGATCATGGGGTTCTGTTTGCCATGCGTCGAGCCAGTTGCAGTGCTCTATGACATCTCGTACTGGCTGTGCTACCTTAACAGTCCCATTAACCCCTTCTGCTACGCGTTCGCCAATCAGCAGTTCAAGAAGACGTTTCTGCGCATTTTCCGAGGCGACTGGCATCGCACTTGAACAGCGATATTATGTATTAAATACCGTGTGCACAGTGACAAAGTTAGCTTGTTTTGCAACATCATATGCGTGCCAGTTTTACTACAAAACGATTATCAGCAATATGACAGTCAAACGCAATGTTAAAAATATACTAATCATACGATTTTTCAATTTTTTTGAAAAGTGCATGTGCGTCTTAATGTAATCTAGTTCAGCGTAAGGGTACATGAAGTCAATGCAATAGTTAACATTATGGAGTGTTTACACGATCCAGCAAACGTCCAGCAAACTTCCAGCAAATGTATTCAAAATACACGTGCTATTGCTGGACGTTTGCTGGATCGTGTAAACATCCTATCACGGTCTGTCCGTATTGCCATTTTGCTACTGCATTTGTTGTATAAACAAAAACAAAAAAACAATCAAAATTCAACAGCGCAGACTTTCGATGAGTCTGCTAGCCTGCAGTGTTTTGTCTGACAAAACGTTTAATATTTTCGCACTGAACACTGATTCAGTGTACTTAAGTTCCCTTTATTTTGAGATAGCGGTACATGCCTCTGTGACGGTGTACGGACGAAAGGCCACTGGGATATGTAATTTTACCTATTTAACAAAACGTATTTAACAAAATTATAGAATAGGTTTACAGTTTACGGCCAAGCAGCTTTTTCTCTGTTTTGTTGGGTTAATTTATGTTACTTATTTTCAATAACTTTGATACTTTTGATGCTGTTTTTATACGATATAGGACTGATTCTATACGACATGCTAGCGTTTGTGGTATCTGTAAATAAATAACAATGTTGTAGTGCTGTGTACATTTATAAGAAGAATAATAACCTCAAACGCACAAGCAACGACGGTGAAGTTAATACAACGAACATGACGACCAAGAAAATTACACAAAACAGTTCAATAAGTTGTACAAATTTGTCAAATGTCACCTTTATTAGTTATCTGCAGGCCTACGTTTTATTAGTAGCTTACCACCGGTTTACCATTTACGCATGTAGACCTAAATATTTTTAATAACTCGAGCAGTGAGCAATTACTGATACAATGCAAAATGATTGCCTGATTCTTATTGTTGAGTACACTCGAAATAGCAGAAAAGGCATAGTTAAACGATTGTCATTTAAAACCGAATAGTGTAACTTGACAAAATACTCATCAGAATGTTTAGCGTTTCAATAGTCAATTATTTTTTTCTGAGCTGTCGAATAAATACCTAATCATAATTATATCCAAGTGGTCTTTTGTCCGGTGGCCTTTGGTCCGGGATTCCTCTGTGTTCCATCATAATTCTCGCACTAGATTTCGTCCTACCCATGTTACCGCTATTAACTATAATGTGTATTTTTACTGCAAAGTTAGGAAAAAAGAAAACAATTTTTATTTAGTAAATACGTCACTGACGTACCAGGGTAAGCCTATAGGCCCTAGATAGGAACAATAACAGATTTCACTTGACCTGATGAAAACGGAAATCCACACTGTGCTACGTTATACCGTACGCTGTATCACTTGAGTGAACTGATGATATAAACTTGATGCGTGATATATTATATTCTGCGTTCAACCTAGTTGTGTTGTTGAAGTATTATTAATCTGTAAGACAGTTCTGCACTTAAAAAGTCTACGGCGTTTCGCAGACAAACAAAGATAAAACGCTAGTTTTTCTGTTCTGCATAACGCTTATTAAGCTTATTTATACGCATTTGATTTTTGTCGCGTATGAAGAACGGTGTTTATGTAAGTCGGCCTTATATGAATATATGTAAAAAAACTTACCAGTTTAAAACTGTGTGTAAGGACGATGTGATGATATCAGTCCTCGTTTGGGTAACCTGAGATAAGGCTATGCATATGGCGTCCTTACAAGCTGACTTTAGTTGGTAATCACTAACATAGTCTAAAGCCTTCTTCATTTGATGTTATTTGTCATATTAGGCCCACTTGCCCAATGTTTACTGATTAGCGTAGCAGCCGAAAATGTTTCTGTTAGCCTATGGCTTAGCTAATGATAGGCCTAACAAGGAAGCGAAAATATGACCCTGTGCCGACACAATATTCAGCTAACCGCGCACTCATAGGTCTATGCATACATATTGTCCAACTGCACAGCACAACCCTAATCCTGACATTAGACACCTTAAAGCTGAAAGATGCTGTAGCAGCTACTGTGCCATAAAACATTTACATCAATCTTGGATTTTTATGCCTTATTGTTGAGTTGTGAACGCGTGTAGAATGCACAGATGGACGGCTGGATAATAAAGTGATTGGACATTGTTGATGTCTAAGAAGAACGTGAACTTATCCGTGTGCTTGCTTGCCATTTATAGGCCCTAACTGCATGCATGAATGATCCGGCTGTCGTCTTGGCCCTACATTCGTTGTTAATGCACTCATTTTTAGCCTGAGTAGTCTATTAAGCCTATATAGCAATGACCATCCAATGCACCAGGCCTATAATATTTTGGTTCATAGTGAAAGCAGCTATATGATATCACCATATTGTCATTACGCAGACTTTTACATTAGTTAAGCTTATATTATAAGCTTAGGCCTATCTGTTGTTTTACGGTGCACATTTTGGGCAGTTCGGCCATATCAGTAACCATTGGGCAAGTAAGCCTAATACGACAAATAACATCAAATAAAGAAGGCTTTAAACTATGTTAGCGATTACCAACTAAAGTCAACTCCTTACAAGTTGACTCGACGAGAAAAAGACAGACAAAAATAGACAGAATGGTCTGTCGCATAAAAAGACATCATTTTGCCGTTATTGGCTCGAATAATGTGAAAACGGTTGCAGATAGGTACATACATGCTGCTTATCCTAACATGCACTGGTGACAGGCTTTTTGAATTTATCAACATCAATGACCTTGAACGACCGTGAACCTCTCAAAAAGAGGTTTTTAGTAAATTTTTTTGCAATTTTTGGATGCAGCGCACGTTTCAACATCGAATTGCGACGAAATGGCTGGAGATAGACCAAAACAACCTGCGCATGAAATTTTCAACATTCAACGTAGATTTTAGCAGTTTAAATCCCGACCCCCTAGGTTCAAGGTGGCCGGCGCAGGCGGGCGTCAAAGACAGCTACCCCCCTAAAAGTGGTTATTTTACCGCAATTATCTCGTGTAACGTGAACACGGTTGCAGATAGGCACAGACATGCTGCACTAGTAACAGGCTTTTTAAATTTATCAACATTTATCAACATCGATGACCTTGAATAACCTTGAACCTTTCCAAAAGATGGTTTTAGTGAATTTTTTTGCACAATTTTGCGCTGCGACACGCATTTGCACCAAAATGGCTGGAGATAGACCAAGACAACCTGTATATGAAATTTTCGGCATGGAATGCAGATTTTAGCAGTTCAAGTCCGAACTCTCTAGATTTAAGCAAACCTGCGCACGTGAGTGTCAACGAGAGGTACCCCTGTAAAAAGTGGTTATTTATACTCTGTTGGCTTGTCTAGCGTGTAAATGGTTGCAGATAGGCACAGCCATGCTGCTTATCATAACAAGCACTGATGAGGAGCTTCTTACGAATGTCAACATCGATAACCTTGAATGACCTTGAACCCTAAAATATTGATTTAACATGATTTTTTGGCGATTTTTGGCTGCAAAACAGTGAATTACGACGAAATGGATAGAAATAGACTAATATTATCTGCGAACAGGAACTGCTATAGGCTTTCGCGCGTCTCGTAAGCTTTGCTCAAATTACTTGTAAAAATAAGTTACACAGTTCCTCAATAAACACTGTGGCAGCGTTATTGTTTTGAATAACTCTGTGAAACATTGATCAACTTTAATATTTTTCGGCACACAACATCTGGGTGCTCAACTCACCTTACTATGCTTGCTACACCACCTCGAAAAATTCGAAGAATTAAACTGAACCGTTAATACAGTAGTTAAGTTGCGTTTGGATGATTAACCGAATAGCGACAAACACGACTGGCAGTTATTGCCTTTTAAAAGAGTCACACGTGTCACATCACATCATCTTCATTAGAGCATGTGCTCGAAATGTCCTCCTCTAGCACGAACGCAATCTCGTATTGGCTGACACCACTGGGTAACAAACAGCACGTTTAATACCACGTGACTCAGAGAAATCCACTCGCTGTTGATGCGTTATTTCAGTTCGTCGACGTCCGAGATCTTGCTCCGATAAAACCGTTTCTGAAGAGACGCGGACTATAGTCAACGGAGTTGAGGTCCGGTAAGTTAAGCGGCCTGAGAGCGGGTGGGATAACGTCGGGTGTCTCTTAACCGAGCAGTGCGACTGTGTCTTTCGGTGCGATGTGATGGGGTTCTGTCCTGCTGAAAAACGAAAAAAACTCGCTTCCAGATTCTGCGCGAATGTTAGTCAAGAAGCAGCTTCTGTTTCAGAACGACGTTACGATGGTACGCCATATTGATTCTCAGAGCTGACGCACGCGCTACCAAGTGTGAATTCATTGCCGTAAACGGCCAAACTACGACTTCTGCATTTCCAGTGGCAAAATTAGGGTGAGATGAGCAAAACCAAACGATAGCCATTTACGTTACGTTTCTATGTTACTTGTAAACCATTACAGTTCTGGCCAATGTTTTACGCAGTTATTCAAAAAAATAACACTGGCGCAGTTTTCACGGTGTAGTGCACATTATTCGGGAATTATCGCACTGGTTTAGGGCTGCTGTATGTAACGTTTGACTTTTTAAGCATCGTTGTATTTTAACGAGTTTATGAGTTAAATACCCCAAATCTCACGCTGTTTAATACTGTACTTTTGATGACAGCGTTCATGGAATTTTTTATCCCCAATAAAAACGTCAGCATTGTAGTACTGGAGTAAAATCGGAATATATATTTGCTCAATAGACTTCAATATAATTAAAAGTGGGCCAAAATACAACATATTCAAGTGAAAGTGGAAATTTTTACTACTTGAGTAAAAAGTAGTCACTCGTTAAAAACTAACCACACTGTGTTTTTGTCTCATGTTAATAATTTGCATGTTTTATGTCTCATTCACACAGCTTTAAGCCATGTAGGCTTATGCAGGGAGGGAGACACGCATAAACTGCCAAGTCGGCAAAGATGCTTGAAATTTACATCATGCATTTTTTATATTTTAAAAGTATACCTCGGTAGATGATAGTGCTGCAGCTGGTGGAGAATGGACGGAAGGTGACGGCGGTGACTATGGTGACTATTTTCTTTTTCTATCTTTGGATATTGTATCATAGATTACTTATAGTTACTATGGGCGGCCAGCGTTGATGAGCGATTGCTTTTTTGGTAGCCCGTCTATACATTATCTAGTATTGTACGATAACATTGCATTTGTGTTTTTGGCAAATAAATACTCTCTCTCTCTCTCTGCCTGGTTGTGGCGACTATGGTTGCGATGATGATTCCGATTTCGGTCATTGCGACTCAGCTACATGTCTATCCACGAAGTGCACAACTTTTGTTAAATTGTGCTTGCGGGAATGCGTGCGCGGGTAATCTAAAAAAAAGTTCACAATAACAACACACTTTTTGTCGCTAGATCTATATCGTAATATCACATATTTATGTATTTCATTATATAAAAATAATTAATTGAGTACCGTAACTAGGCCTACATTGGCTACTCAGCTATAGCGCATTTGATTTATTAGAAAGCCTAATCGTGGGGAAAATGTTGAATATTGATACTTCTTTGGATACACGAACGAATTTCGGTGTAGGCAAACAGACTAAACAGTTATTAGTCTTTAAACATGTATTAATTATTTATGTGCTTGCTATTAAACTCAGATTATGGCGAATGTTGAAAGTTTGTGTAAATAACACATGGTGTTTGCTATTATACTCTGACCACGAAAGAAGCCTGTCCTTGTCTTTGGCAGTAAAGTCGGTGGCATTTAAGTCCTGTTTTTGCGCAGAAACTGAGCACTCACCAACGTGGCGTTACAAGCTGGTGACGGAGATAAAGGATTGGGCGTCGGCTGAGCAACACTGCACCTCAATGCAAGCTGGCCTTGCGATCATGGCCAGCAACGCCGAACGACACGCCATTGTTGACTATCTGGCAACGGTTGACAGTTAGTACTATTCACACATTATCCTCTCCGCAGACTCCGTTTTTGTCTGTCTCTCTGTCCATTTACATCCATATTTATTTATTTATTTTTGTCTTTGTGTTTGGTTTGTTTGATTTTTTATCACTTTGTTTCCAGCAGCATGCATGCAGCCAGCAGCCTATGGCAGAAATATTGCAATCTAAGCTAGTAGACCACAACGGCGTTTACTTGGCGGTGAATGAGACAGCGTTTCCACGTTGGCGAAACTCATGCACTAGTTCACGTACCAAAGAAACTAAACTGCCACGGCGGGTGCCAATCACCATGACGTCGGGTCAAAAAGAAGCAATTTTCCGACAGGCAGCTGCAAATTTTTGGCAGAAAAATACGAGTGCTCAAAAGTACAATGTTGGGTATTTGTCCGTTAATTCATCCGCGCCCGAATTAACTGCTAGAGTTCAGCCTAAGGGTAGGGTTAAGGTTAGAGTTAGAGTTAGGGTTAGGGTCAGGGTTAGGGTTAGTGTTAGCGTTAACCTTAACAAGAATAATTCGGGTGCGAGTGAATTAACGGACAAGTACACAATTTTGTTTCCACCTGTCTCTTAAGTGAATAATTTTGGTTTAAACTTATGTATTTTTTGAGAAAAAAATTCGACAAGAAAATTTTTTGGTAACATATTAAAATTTCGGAGCCAATCGTCTACCTTGCTCCCCTGCCATACGAGGCCACTGGATGGCGGTAGTTTAACATGATAGACTATTTGAAATATTTGAAATACCGTTAGCATTTAGTATTTGGTACTCGAAATACTCACCGTTGAGGTTTTTTTGTATTTAAGTATTTTACATACTGTTAAGTATATAGAAAGTACTGCATTCAAAATATGTTTGTAAAATACATCTTGCCTAATATGAAAATCTTTATTCACCATCACTGGTAGCACAACAAAATAATTAAAGAAAAAATTAAAATAAACGTATACAATAATACGACAAAATCAGTCACATGACCATTGATAGGCAACAGAATTTTAACTACATAAGCTTACTGTAATAATATAGACACAATAAAGTCAAGGGATACAAAATAATGACGTAGAAATCTCGAATCTCGTCATTCGAATTTGCGTATAAATTTATGAACACGTTTGGGAATTATGACGCTTACCAACAGTGTAATTGTTATGTACGAAACGTAAACATTCATTTTGGGTAAAACAGTATATACGTGAACGACAGAAGTATGGAGTCTTTTATACCCTTTTACCGGAGCTTGTGGAAAAAGAAGTGCTAAAATGTATCAGTACTTACGAATGGACATACACACATTTGAAGAATTGCTGTCGTATGTTCAGCCACTAATCCAACGTCAATCAACGAAATTCCGATAAATGTCTTAACGGTATTGTTACGTTTAGAGTATTGCCGTAGCAAGGTTTTGGGAGGCCCTTGTGCACAGCTTGATTGGTGGGCCCTTAACTGAAACACAAAACAAAAAAATTGAGCTAATGCTCACGAGACGCGCGAAAGCCTACAGCAGTTATGTAATAGATTTTTCTCTCCAAAAGTCGTTTTTAATATCCGCCATTTATCACATAAAACCCTAAATCACTTTCTATTATAAACCTCGTAAGAATTTGTAGTTAAGGTCAAACCATTAGTTAATCTAGAATTTCGAACTCCGATCGCACTTTACGCGTCAATGACTTGGCTACTTTCGTCAAAACATCCGGTCATACCAAAACCGCACTTTTGACAAATAAGATGTCCCCAAACTAACCCACAGTACTTTATACCAAAAATTGTTACCATACCAAAGAAAGTATGTAATTGCGCGATCTAAATGCCGTTGCCTGCATTCTTCTAGCATTAGTATATCTTTAGCAATTGGACGTCGAAAAAGCGATGTCCGAAGACGGCCATTTCTTAGCATTTTTGCAAATAAACCCATAATTCCTTTCGCTTATAAAGGTCATATAAATGTTTCTATTTTCTAATAGACTCTTCTTCGTATTTTTGGCAATTATAATTTCGTGTCTATTAATTTATAAAAATACCAACAAAGTATCTATTAGAATACAGGCTTGCGAGTAGCCATTTTCATATTTTAATAGACCTAAAGAGCAGCCTGCGTCCGAATTTGCAACAAATAGGCGAAACTTGTTTGATGCAAGCCACGCCCTCGCTCAGACCCTATAATAAGGGGTTGAACGTTCACCAAATCAGTTCGATCGACCGGACTGGAACGGAACGGTTGTCTAGCGCCTGCTTAACAGACGTATCTCCGTTCTACGGTGGGTAAGCCTTGGTGACCGAATATAGTAGGCACCAAGGAAACCCAAACTAATGTTAATCAGTGAACGTGGTGACAGTTTCAATTGAGTAAGGGTGCGCACTTTCTTATAAGGTGAACACCTTAAAGCGGGTGAGAGCTAAGGGTCTTGGTAAACACCTGAGGTGCGGGTGAACACCAAGGGTCTTGATGAACGCCACCAAGGCGTGGTGCGCGCTAATCGGTTTGGTGAACACCATTTATTTGGTGAACACCTGTCGGCTTGGTGCACACCATACGGTCGGATAGGTCGTCGATAAACGTTACCCATTTAAACTGTTCGCCACGGGAGCTGCAAGGCTAATGCCACTTTTCATTGTTTTGGGAAGGGATAGATTAGTGTAGTAGGTTTGGTGCAAAAATCGGAGTAAGTGTGGGTTCAAAGATCAGAATAGTTGAACACTTGCCCACCATTCGTCATCTTCGCACCATATCTGTTATGCTCGCCGGGGGTGGATAGGGACAGGTAGCCGACTGTGCACTTGGTGCCGAAGGCAGGTTGGAAAAAGGGTGAATATTTTCCCGTCCTATCTGCATTCGACATCTGGTGTTCATTCACGTTCCGTTCGATCCGCACCTAGGAGTTTTTAGGGATAGGGAGCAAAACATAGGATAAGGACCTTAGGAGTTGTGTATAGGAAACTAAGGGTTTGGTGAAAAGGTCATTAGAGAGATATACGAGGTAAGAACAGGCTAGTATCAACGGTTGGTTACCCTTCACCTTCCGATTGTCGTCGTGTCGGAAGAGGCTTTGAGGATAGTCCTAATGAACTTGCTAAAGCCGAGAACGCCGAGTAATTGAGCAATCAGTAGAGGTCAGAAGTATCGTCTGGCATGTTCAGAACTGAACATCAACGGTCGAAATAAGCTTCACCTTTTGCTGGTTGTTCTTGAAAGGCCCTCGAGGAGCAAGCACCAGACATTCTCACCTTTCGCCCGGGGTCGGTCATGACAATGGACACGATATGGTAGCCTGACCACCGGTATACTCCTGCCTGTCGTATATTAAAACTCTTCTTTTTCATAGGTCGATCGCTCGTTCACCAATCCATACTAGGTGTAGGTGCGTCGTCGTCGTTCGTCAAAAGCGTATTGATAAGTACGTAAGTAAAGGTCTAGGTAGGAGCACCAAAAAGTAGGTCTGTTGTCTGTCATAAGGTTCTGTCAATAAGTCTGTTTTAGCTAGGTAATAGAAGTGGTGGGGATTGTCCGCTACTAGGGAATAGAGGTGCACCAAATTGTTAGGCGACCAAACCGAACCCACACCAAAAATCACCAATTTCTCTAACAAAAACACCAAATATATCTTCTAGTACGCGGCGGACAACGTTCGTCTTAATACACTTCTCAACACCAGGCCTTAAGCTGGTTGCGAACCAGTACTGTGTGGAGTGATCCCACGTGGAAGACTCGCACCCAGCACCCAAATTTGACATCAAGGAAGTCCTTTTTGGTGAAGCAGAGTTCTGCCGAACACCTTTACAGGTAAGAACTCCCACCCAACCATGAGCCAGCAAGTATCTGCTGCCGGGGCAGGTCTTGGTCTCTGGAAACGAGATGTGACACCCGATAGGTCCACGGCCCACCATGGTAGAGGCGGTACAGTGGGTGGAGGTGGGTGCTGTGCCGCGCGCACCGAAGTAAGTAAGCACACCAATGCTGGACGTAATGAGATAACCGTAGTACCGGGTGGGACCGTCGTAGGTCACAGTTATACTAGACAACAACAGTAAAATAACGACTTTTACGGGGGTACCGCTCTTTGATGCCCTCGTGCGCAAGTTTCCTTGAACCCTCGTTCGGGGTGACCTCCTTCGAAGTTATGGAAAAGCTTTACGGTTTCTGAAACTAGAGTCATCCGGGCACCCAATAGTGAAGATTTGGTGATCCTAGCTTGCGCCGTTTTTGACTGATCCACCCGTGTAACGGACGGACGGACGGACGGACGGACGGACGGACAGAATTGCGATGGCTAAGACGCGCTGAAAGCAGTAGGTGCTTTCGCGCGTAAAAATATGCATATGCCGAAATGAACACAAGATTTGGTGGAACATATTTTGACGGCACTAATATGGAAATGTCAGTGTCGTAGTAGCAGCTTTAAATGTAATGTTAATATATTGTTATGGTTTCATGTTTTTATGTTATATTAATGTGTTTAATATAAAAAAGTAAAATGATAGTATATAAGTAACGAAAATAACGGACCATCGATGTCCTATTCGTGTTTGGTCGGGTCGTTCCTAAATTCCACTACTGCGACCCGACCAGACCCGACC